>VOFB01003126.1_pt1 | contig 16019 bp, 22 predicted proteins | sample 5384141 | NCBI WGS metagenome assembly VOFB01 (sample SAMN12384721, study PRJNA508395) | human gut metagenome | isolation source: healthy gut A | host: Homo sapiens | reverse complement strand
AAGAAGCAGGAAGCGGAAGGGATGTCCGGACAACAGGTTTTGTGGATGCAGTTCTGAATTTTGAAGAGGTTGAATCATGGCTGCAGGAGCGATATCTCCATCAGAAAATGTGAAGAGAAGCAACCGGTCAATCCGGGATCCGAAGGTCAACCGCCTGTATCCGGTGACCAGCGGGTGTCATTTCATCTGTTCTGGCGAAGAAAAAGGTGGATTCGTATAAGAAGATTTTTGTAGACGGTATTGAGGATTGCCGTGAAGTCTTTTGGAAGACATGAAGAAAGGGTTGATTGAGGGCTGCTTTTATTGAGGCCAATATGTGTGAGGGTGGCTGCGTGAAAGGCCCGGCCGTGAACAAATTACATATTTCCAAGTACAAGGCAACCATGGTGATCGAGGAACAGGTTGAAAAACAGATCCGGCGTATCCTCAGCTGGCAGGAATATTGATATCAGCAAGCATTTCAGATCGGAGAGAATTCAGGATGAAATGCCGACAGAGAACAGATCACACGGATTCTCAAGGCAACCGGCAAATATAACAAGACACAGGAGTTGAACTGCGGTGCCTGCGGTTATCCGACATGCCGGGACAAAGCTATTGCAGTCTTTCAGGGTAAGGCGGAGCAGGAGATGTGTCTCCCGCATGTGTATGAGAAGGCTCGTTCCATGTCCAATGGGTGCTGGAGGCAACACCGGAAATTGTCCTGATCGTAGATTCGGCTTTCCAGATCATTGAGTTTAATAAGCTGGGCAGAAGATGTTTTTGTATTAACAAATCAGAGGCTGTCAATAAGATGATCTTTGAGATTATGGATGCTTCCGATTTTGAGCAGGTATTGGATGATCATCTGTCCATCAAGCGCAAGAAGATCCATCTCAGTGGTCTGGGACTTGTTCTGTTGGAGAATATTATCTATATTGATGAAATGGATGCCATGCTGGCTATTTTCCAGGATATTACCGATGAGGAAGTGGAGATGGAACGTCAGCTTCAGATGCGGATGGATACGGTGGATATTGCGCAGCAGGTTATTGATGCAGATGACGGTAGCTCAGAAATTGCCGGATTGCTTGGTGAGACAACCGCTGAGACGAAGGTGATTTTGACACAGTTGAGAGATTCTATGATGAAGGAAGCAGATCAGACTGATAATCGTCGGAGGAAGATAGAATGGAAGTAAGTGTTGAAACATGCTGGAAAAAGTCTGAATAAGATACATGAGGAGCTGTGCGGGGGACAAGGTAGAGATCCTTAAGACGGAAGATTCGGATGTGGTGATTCTGGCAGATGGTATGGGAAGTGGTGTGAAGGCCAATATCCTGGCAACATTGACATCGAAGATTCTTCGGACCATGTTCCAGAAAGGTGCGCCTATTGAACAGGGGGTTGAAACCATAGCCAGAACACTGCCGATCTGTCAGGTGCGTCAGGTGGCTTATTCCACCTTCAGTATTCTTCAGATCTTTCATAACGGAGAAGCCTATCTGGTGGAATATGACAATCCGGGATGTATTTTTGTCCGGGACGGCAAATTGATGGATATTCCCCTATACAGTCAGGGAGATTGAAGGCAAGAAGATCAGAGAATACCGTTTTCAGGTCAAATTGAAAGATTGCTTTGTCCTGATGAGCGACGGCGTGATCTACGCCGGTGTTGGAGAACTGCTGAATTTCGGCTGGACGTGGGAAAGCATGGCGGACTACACCGTGAAATGCACCAGGGATACACTTTCGGCCAAGCGTCTGGCAGCAATGCTGTCCCAGGCTTGCGACGACCTGTATATGCAGAAACCCGGGGATGACACAACAGTGGCGGTAGCCAGAGTCATTGAGCGAAAAGTCGTCAATATTTTTACGGACCGCCGAAGGATATGGATGATGATGAGCGGATCATGCTTGATTTTATTACAAGTCCGGGCAAACACATCGTCTCTGGCGGAACAACGGCAAGCATTGCTTCCAGATACCTGAAGCAGCCGGTGACCAACAACTACGACGGTACACCGGAAGTACCGCCCACATCCAATATCAAAGGCATTGATCTTGTTACAGAAGGTGTTCTGACCATGAACAGAACCCTTTACCTTTTGCGTGAATTGGCCAAAGACGATGTTGACTTTGATATTTTCCTGCAGTTGGATGAAGACAATGGTGCGTCGAAGCTGGCCAAGATCATATCAGAAGAATGCACAGACCTGAATTTATTTGTGGGCAAAGCCAACAACACAGCTCATGAAACCCTGCTCTTCGATGTCAGCGTCCGTCATAACCTGGTGGAACAGCTCAAAGAAGCAGCGGAAAGCTTGGCAAAAAAACGTCACCATACGGTATTATTAAAGCAGACACTAAAATAAGGATGCAGGTGTATACCTATTCAATGACACAGTGGCTGGCATTTTTCTTCATCTATTGTTTTTTTGGGTGGTGTTTTGAATCGGTATATGTTTCAGTTCATGAACACAGATGGGTCAATCGTGGATTTATGACAGGACCTTATATTCCGCTATATGGTTCAGGTGCCGTTTTGATGCTTTTCCTTACGATACCGGTGAGGGCAATTATCTGCTTATGTATATTGTAGGGGCTATCGGAGCAACGGTGCTTGAGTACATAACCGGAACCGTGATGGAGAATCTTTTCGGGGTTCGTTATTGGGATTATACAGAGAAGAAGTTCAATTTCCGGGGTAGGATCTGTCTTGAAGCGACGATTCTGTGGGGCTTTTTACCCTTTGCCATGGTGGAAGTGATTCAGCCTCCGGTTGAACACATGGTGATGATGATCAATGATAAGGTGTTGTACTATACAACTTGGGGCATCACGGTTGTATTTACATTTGATTTTGCATCATCCTTCAGAACAGCCATTGATCTGAAAGAAGTGCTTGTTCAGGCAGAGGGCTAAAGAAGAAGTTCAGCGCATGCAGAAACGAGTTGAAGTACTTGAAGCTGTGGTGAATGATTCACTTGAAAGTACGAAGGATGGACTGGAAGTCCGATGGGACGAACAGAAGCAGAAATGGCGCTTCTTACAGAAGAGAGAATGTCAGAAATTGCAGGTCATATGGATGTTCTTCGTAAGCGGCTGGAGAATTCACAGAGTGTCGAAAAATCCGTACAGCTGTGGAAGCTTCAGGTGCAGGAGAGACACTTGAAGATATTCAGAGCGAAATGCGTCGGATGCGCGGCAAAATCGAAGTTATGAAGATGAGGACACGTGCAAAGATGCATCCGAGACAGCTGCATATGATGCTGCGAAATCCATCAGCCAGATCATTTAAGTATCAGGAAGGCTGGCAGTATCTGAAGAATAAGATGAACCGTGGTGAAGATAAGAACGGACAATAGAGAGAGTCTGAAGAATTAAAGAGAGAACTTATAAAATTGAGGATGGTTAAAAATGAAAATAGCATTATGTCAGACAACAGTACATAAAGATTGGCGCAAGAATCTCAGAAATGCAGAGCGTGTGATCGCAGAGGCTGTGAAGGCGAAAGCCGACATGGTTGTTCTGCCGGAGATGTTTATTTGCCCATATAACAAAAAGGCGATTTTATCAGCCGCTCAGCCGGAAGGCGGAGAGGCATGGCAGTCTATGGCAGAGGCTGCACAGAAAAATCATGTCTATCTGGCAGCCGGAAGTATACCGGAAAGTGAAGATGGACATATTTACAGTACATGCTGGATTTTTGACAGGAAGGCAAACAGATCGGTAAATACCGCAAGATGCATATGTTCGATATTGATGTGGGAGGGCGGTCAGTATTACAATGAATCAAGTGTCATTACTGCCGGCAATGAAATATGTGTTGCAGAGACTGAATTCGGTCCGATCGGCATCGCGATCTGTTATGATGTGCGCTTCCCTGAACAGTTCCGTCTGATGCAGCAGCGGGGGTCAAAGCCGTTGTCTTGCCTGCCTCCTTTAACAGAACAACAGGACCGGCCCATTGGGAGCTCCTGATGCGTGCACGTGCACTGGATCAGGAGATGTATGTCCTCGACGCAGCGGCAGGTGATCTGGCAGGTTCCTACAATGGATGGGGACATTCCATTGCAGTTGATCCATGGGGAACGATCATGGAAGAACTGGGCGAGGGACCGGGCATACTGATGGCTGCAGTAGACTTCGCAAAGGCGGATGCAGTACGCAGTCAGATCCCTGTTTTGCAGCAGTTAAGGACCGATATTTATGAAGTTTGTGAAAAAGACTGTCGGATAAACAGAAAAAAGCCTTGACAAAAGGGCAGGAAACGTATATAAATAGATTTGTCAACATTGAAGTGCATGTCTGAAATGCGGTAAATACAAGGTTTTTCGCAGATTTGCAGGAGAGCAGCCTGACAGACAGAGAAGATATGCACTGACGATAATTGAGGAGGAATAATAGATGAATAAAGCAGAATTAGTTGCAGCTATGGCTGAGAAAACAGGCATGAAGAAAAATGATGCTGAAAAAGCTTTAAAAGCTTTTATCGATGTTGTTACAGATGAGCTTGTAAAAGGTGAAAAAGTTCAGTTAGTTGGCTTTGGTACATTTGAAGTGTCTGAAAGACCTGAAAGAGAAGGAAGAAATCCTCAGACAGGCGAGACTATGAAGATTGCTGCATGTAAAGCACCAAAATTCAAAGCTGGTAAAGCATTAAAGGATATCATTAACGCCTAATCATCATAAGATCAAAGGATTCCCGGCCGGCATATGAATGCATTGCAGATATGTTATAAGGGAATCCTTTTCGCATATAAGGAGAAAGAATATGAGACTTGATAAATATTTAAAAGTATCCCGTCTGATCAAGAGACGTACGGTGGCCAATGAGGCCTGTGACGCAGGCCGTGTGATGATCAATGGCAAGACAGCCAAGGCCGGTGCGGAAGTGAAGGCCGGGGATGTCATTGAGATCGGTTTCGGTACACGAAATGTGAAGGTAGAAGTTCTGGATGTTCAGGAGACAACCCGCAAGGAGGATGCAAAGGAACTGTTCAGATATCTGTAACGCCCTGATGTACAAAAACACTGGAATGTTAACTGTTGAGGCACAGCGTGTCATAAAGCCGCGGGTTGTCTCATATAATAGGAGACAGTGAATATCCGGCGGTGAGTCGATGTATATGGATGAACAGCAAGTGATCAAACCCACAGAATAACATTGCAGAACCGGTCCTCGCTACAGGTGGCAGGTGTGTCCGATGTGATTGCATATGATCCCGGAGAGATCATATTGAGACGTCAGCAGGCCTTCTGTTGATCAAAGGCTCAGAACTGCATATGAACCATCTGTCTCTGGAAAAAAGGGAGAAACCGGTGTTGACGGCAGGGTGGACAGCCTGACGTATTTCTGAGACAAACAGCAGTGCACGTCAGGCAGGCAATTTTCTGGGACGATTGTTTAAGTAATGGTGAGTCAGTATGTATTGTTTCAGGGAAGACTGTTTTTTATGCTGTTTTTTTGGGAGGCATCCTTCTGCTGGCCTATGACTGCATGAGACTCTTGAGAATTTGTCCGTCACAGGCAATGGGCGATGGCAGCGGAGGAGATCGTTTTCTGGATCGCGGCGGCAGCCGCAATCTACAGCATGATCTATCACTGCAACAGTGGGGCTGTGCGCAACTATCGTATGCGGAATGGGGCTAGGAAATGCTCCTTTACAGAAGTTTTCTGTCTTCATTTTTATCAGAGGCATGTCGTGGATTCTGAGACCTGTGAGAAAAACATTTCAAATCTTTAAAACTTTTGTGAAGAATGCAGCAAAATTATTGAAATCTGCAGTCTCAAGGCGTACAATAAAAAGTCAGAAAGCTACGATACAGAAGACAGGGGATCATGATGGCGGCGAATAAGCGGGCCGGAAGAAGACGAAGATCGAAGCACAGAGGCAGTATGAAAGTAATTACGGTGATCGTTGTGATGATGTGCTGCATGTTCGGCTTCTTTAATACTTGGCAGAACACTCAAAATCCAAACAATACGCATTGATAGAGCAGAACCTTCAGAAGCAGATTGAAGATGAAGAAGAGAACCAGAAGGCAATCGAAGAGAAAAGCAGCCTATCAGAAGACAGATGCTTACATCGAGGATCTGGCAAGAGATAAGCTGGGATTGGTTCATGAGAATGAGATTATTTTAAGAAGAAGATAATAACCGCTGCGAGGGCATCTTTTAAGGTGCTGCAGCGGTTTTGTGTGTTTTATCTGAATATACATAAGGGAGGATGAGAATTATGACAGGTTTATTGTATTATCTTGTGGAAAAAGATGGCGATCATCCATGATGCGATTATGACATGGAATGATTCATGCGAGAACATTTTGTCGGATAAGGAGCTGCATTTTATTGTGATCGGTATCATCGGCATGGCATTGCTGCTGGTTATTTATCCGTTGTTTAAGGCCCTCAGCAAACATCATGTATTGATCATTGCGTGGATTTATGTATTTACAGTGATGGTCGTTGTGACATTTTCAATAGAAATCGGCCAGGGCATCACTCACACTGGCAACATGGAAATGGAAGACATTGTGAGCGGCCTGGCCGGATTTATGTTTTGTTTATTATATTTGCCGTTTTGAGGGCAATTGTGCTTGGTATCGTGCATCTGATCAGGGCTTTGCGGGCTGGGATGACGATGAATAATCATTAAATTTCTTCGCTGAAGCAGGGAATAATCGGCTTCCGTCTGAGGCATGACACTGCCACCAAAAGGATGATGTAAACATCTTTGTCTTTGATATCAATATCAGCCATGATATCTTCCATGCGGTCATATTTTCTGATGCCCATATCATTGACGATCTGGGCATCCAGCTTAGGACCGGCCAGCAGAAGAATATTGGCTTTGGGATATTTTCACAGGCAGCATAGAAAATATACCGGCGATTGTAAAGGTTTCACGAAGACTCTGATCAAGATGGCCCTCTCTCTCAGCGGTGTCAGCCAGTCAAAGAAATCTTTGGCACCGGCGCCTTCGCTGCATTCAGCCAGCATGACAAGTGTTCCGCCGGGTTTGACGGCACGAACGGCATTAAAGAGACTCTTAGAGCCTTGATAGAAGTTCAGAGCCTTTGGAAAGCCGCCGCAGCTGACAAAGACAACATCTGCCTGATCTTTTGATCGGAAGACCGTAACATTGCTGGACATACTTGCAGCTTTCCCGCCATGCGGCATCGAAGTCACCGCAGAAAAGACCGCTGTGTCTGGAAGCGGAGTTGACAACAATATTGATGCCGAAGACTGGATGAAGCAGTGCACCTGCTTCACGCATGTCTTCATTGATCGGGTTATTGTTGAATTTGCCGGACCGACTCTCGGATCGCTTTGCTCGCAGTGAGGATCCAGGGCCATGGCATGGTTGTGCCGGATAGTTTCACGGCCGGCAATAATGGGAACGATACTCTTTCTGCCGCCGCCGTAACCGGCCATGAGATGATGAACAGTGCCGCCGATGCAGATGACCTTGCGGCCGACGGCCAGCGGTTGATCAGAACTCTGGTCCCATAAGAGTTGTGCCGATATCCACAAGATCCGGGGCATCACAGTCGTGGTCCACAACAGCGGCAACATGATCATAGACATAAGCACCTGTCAGAACCTTCTGGTCGGCAGGTGTATTTTTGTGATGGGTACCGAGGCCGATCAGGACGACTATGTGGTCAAAGGGAATACCGATGGCTTCATTCAGATAACGAACCAGTTCCTCACAGATGATATCCTGATGCATCCAGAAACGGGTCATATCACTGATGATAATTGTTATCTTGTCATCAGATGCTACAAGCTGTTTGAGGGCAGAAATTCAATGGTGTCCTCAGTGATTGCCTTCAGAAAGGCAGCATGAATATCTTCAATTGTATTCATAGGATTCTCAGTCAGCGTCTGAACGCTGCGGGCGCCATCTATGGCGATGGCGACTTCATTTTTACCATACTAAAAGAAAAATTTTCCATCATTTTATACACTTTCTAAAATTAAATATCATTGTAACTGTTTAGAGCTAACCGCCAAATAAAATTTCAAAAACAGTCTTAAAAATGCAGGCATTCTATACCTGTTTTTGAAATTTTTGGCTCTGAACAGTTACACATCATTAATAGTTACATGGTAACACTTTAAAGCTTTATAGTCAATGGCGGACCTGAGCTCCTTAAAACCCCTCGAAAAACATTTTGAAGGGAGGTACTGTCAGAGAATTGGAATCGTAATTGCAGGATTTTTTCCATATAATGCCTGTAACAGATTCAGGAAGGCCAGGAGGCCGGAATCTGTACAAAAATCAGGAGGCATGTGCATGAAAAACGACATGAAAGATTTATTGGTGATCGTACTTAGTGCTTTCATCAATATGTTTGTCTGGCACGACAGAAACCCTGCGGGTGTTGCGTTTTTCTGTGCGGCATACGCGTTGATCCCAGGAAAAATACTGTTGTCAGTGGCTTCCCCTGACAGGGATGGCCTATGCACTACCGATGACTGCTTATAAGATATACAGGACTGATAACAACAGTGATGATGATGGCTGCGGTTTTGCGAAAGGTGCGGCGGATTGCTGACGCCTGTGGTGATGTGCGGGCTGATGACGCTGACAATGCTGACAGCGGGGATAGGGGTACGGTCTGGCTTACGGAGAAGGCTGGCAGCAGCATATGATGTCGGAGCTTCCGAAATCTGCTTTGGAACTTGCGGCAGCACTGGGAATCTATTGGTTATCTGTAGGGGGATCGCCTTTCTGAAGGGGCGGCGCCCTGTCGGAAGAAAGGAAAGCGTCCATGAAAAGAAGAAGCGATGATCACCAAAAAATCAGCTTCATGCATTTTCGAGTCCTTTCGGAAGCTGTCCCAGTCCTTTGAAGTGGATACAAGTCCCTGGGGAACACTAAGTGACCAGGAAATGCAGGATATTTTTAATGCGGTCACGGAGCAGGTCTGCAAAGACTGCAGCCGGTGCAGTTATTGTTGGGAAAATGTTTTTGAAGATAGTTGTGAATCGGCCTATGAGATATTGAAATTATGCGGGGAGCGTGTTGATATGAAGAAAAAAGATCTTCCGGAACGATTCAGGCAGCGCTGTGTCCGATCGGACAATTTTCTGGCAGAGGCTCGCAGAATGATGGGACTGGCCCAGACAAATTTGTCCTGGCAGAACCGTCTGGCGGAGAGCAGACTGGCATTGGCGGGCAGTTTGGTGAGGTGGCGGATGTTATTGGGGATTTTTCGAAGCAGATCAGTGATGAACCGGTCAGGCAGGGAGCCCCTGAAAAAGCAGGTGGTGCACCGGATGACCGGGCAGAGGATCAATGTGCGCGGAATCGCAGCGTCGAACCGTCAAAATGGTCGGAAATGCGTTTATATAGAGGCAAAGACACCGAAAAATATTCAGAAAACAGCACAGGAGGCGGCAGATATCATCGGAAGGGTCTATGGCCGGCGGTATCTGCCCCGGGCTGGGACGCCTCCGGTGATCGGACAACGATGGGAAATGTTGTCCTTTGAAGAAGATGTCCGTTACCGGACTATCGTGGGGATGCAAGAATGGTCCGGATGGGGAAACTGTTTCCGGGGATAGTTTTTACGGTAATGCATATGGAAAGCGGACAAACGGTCCTGTCGTTGTCTGATGGTATGGGGAAGCGGTGAAAAGGCGGAAAAGGAGAGCAACAGAATTATCAGTCTGCTGGAACAGCTGCTTACAACTGGCTTTAACCGCCAGTCTGCCATTCGGCTGATCCATTCGGTTGTGCTGTCGGGGAGTGAACCGCATACGTATTCAACACTGGATCTGGCGACCCTGGACCTTTTTACAGGCAGGTGTGAATTGGTGAAAATGGGTGCTGCCGCTTCGTTTATCAAAAAACAGGGAGGAAGTAAAAAACTGACATCCGATGCCCTGCCGCCGGGGGGTGCTGCGGAACCGGAAAAGTGAAGTGCTGACGGCCGATATGAAAAATGGGGATATGCTCATTATGATGAGTGATGGAACCCTCGGCAGTCTTGGAAAGGAGATGATCAGAATGAAGAAAAGATGGCAGAATTTTTTGAAAAACTGTACAGCTGTTAATCCTCAGGGAGCTGGCCAATGCGGTTCTCAACCATGCCATGGCATGCAGTCACTATGAAGCAGAGGATGATATGACAGTGCTGGTCTGCGGACTTTACAGAAAACCTGAAAATTATAGCGGGGCTTGACGGTCTGTGTTATACTCAGAAGGAGAATAAAGGAAGCAGGTGAGGAAAATGGATGAGCTGGTCAAGAAAAGTATATGACACTATAAAGAAATCGGAAATGATCTGTCAGGGTGATTCGGTGATTGTCGGCGTTTCAGGCGGTGCGGATTCGGTCTGCCTGCTGTCGGTACTCAAAAACCTGCAGATGTCCATGGACTTAAAAGCTGACAGCCGTCCATATCCATCACGGCCTGCGTGGGAAGCGGCAGATCGGGGACAGAGATTTTTGTGATACAGTTATGTCAGACACTTCATGTGCCCTGTGAGTGCTTTCAGACAGACATCAGGGAAATGGCACAGGCACAGCATTTGTCTGAGGAGGAAGCCGGCAGACTGTTCAGATATGAATGCTTTGAACAGGTGCGGCAGCAGAAGCAGGCATCCAAGATTGCAGTGGCACATCACGCGGATGATCAGGCTGAGACAGTGCTGCTCAATCTGTTCAGGGGCAGCGGACTGAAAGGAATGGCAGGCATACCGGCGGTGAGATGTGATCGTGAGACCGCTGCTGAAAGATCAGCCGCAGTGATATTGAGGAATATCTGAAAAAACATCAGATCGCTTTATCGAAATGATGCAACGAATTTTGAAACAGAGTATACCAGAAACCGGATCAGGCTGGATATTCTTCCTTATGTCACTGAACATATCAATCCGGCGGCGGTGTCCCATATTGCAGGAGACTGCCGCTATAGCAGCGGATATCTGTCGTTATATAGAAAACAGGCAGCAGCCATTGGAAGAACCATGATTCGGCAGGTATCAGCGGATGATTATACGGTATTGGAAATCGATGCAGGTATACGAAATGGTTTGATTATGATAAAATAAAAAAATGTCCGGTGATACGGACAAGAAAGCCGGGTGACTATCTGACCATTGCTGACGGAAGAGGCGGGATGATCCATAAATCGCTGAAAAGTTATCTGGTCGATCAAAAGATCCCGCAGGCGGAACGCGACAGACTGCCGATCCTGGCAGAGGGAGAGCATGTACTGTGGGTCGTGGGATACCGTATCAGCGAATATTATAAAGTAACGGAGAATACAAAACGTATTTTAAAGGTACAATTAATAAGAAAGGAGTTCGCTTAAAAGCGAAAAGACAAAAGAAAATGGCAGAGCATATCAGAGTACTGTTGACAGAAGAGGAAGTAGATAAGAGAATCCAGGAGATCGGTGAGCAGATCAGCAAGGATTATGCGGGTAAGCAGGTACACCTTGTATGTGTACTGAAGGGTGGCAGCTTTTTCATGTGTGAACTGGCAAAGCGTATCACTGTTCCCGTATCTCTGGACTTTATGTCCGTATCCAGCTATGGCAGCGATACCAAGTCCAGCGGTGTAGTCAAGATCGTGAAGGATCTGGACGAATCTCTGAAAGATAAGGAAGTTATTGTAGTAGAGGATATCGTGGACAGCGGAAGAACCCTGAGCTATCTGCTGGAGATGCTGAAGGACAGAGGTCCGGCTTCTTTACGTCTGTGCACCCTGTTGGACAAACCCGAGAGAAGAGTGATCGATGTCCATGTGGATTATACCGGATTTAATATTCCCGATGAGTTTGTAGTGGGCTATGGTCTGGATTATGATCAGAGATATCGTAATCTGCCTTACATCGGTGTGGTAGAATTCGATTAAGCGATACAAAGATGTAGGAGGCCCGTGAAGTTGAAACAAAACGGCAAAACAATCAATTCATATTTTATATTTATCATACTTCTGCTTCTGGTGATCTTCGGCCTCAACCTGTTGAACAACCGTACAGATGAATACACCAAGGCGGAGTTCATTGCGGATCTGGATGCCGGCAATGTATCGGAAGTCGTGGTGCAGCCCAACGGAGAAGCACCTACCGGATATCTGGAGATCCAGATGAAGAACGGTGTATCTCATAAGCTGTACGCAACGGACATTACAGAACTGGAGACCCTGGTACGTGAGTATGGGTTTGATCCGGTGGTCAATGACATTGAAAGGGAGAACTGGTTCCTGACCTATATGCTGCCGATGCTGGTCGTGCTGGCGGTGGGAATTTTCCTGTTCATGATGATGAATGCCCAACAGGCAGGCGGCGGTAACGGCAAGATGATGAACTTCGGCAAAAGCCGCGCCAAGATGACATTGGGTGACAAGAGTGTCACATTCGCTCAGGTAGCCGGTCTGAAAGAGGAAAAGGAAGAACTGGAGGAGATCGTTGATTTCCTGAAGGAGCCGGGAAAATACACCGGTGTCGGAGCCAGAATCCCCAAGGGTGTCCTGTTGGAGGGTCCTCCCGGAACCGGTAAGACCCTGTTGGCCAAGGCAGTGGCCGGAGAAGCCGGAGTACCGTTCTTCAGCATTTCCGGATCCGATTTCGTGGAAATGTTCGTTGGTGTGGGCGCTTCCCGTGTGCGTGACCTGTTTGAAGAAGCAAAGCATAATGCACCTTGTATCGTATTTATCGATGAGATCGATGCCGTGGCAAGACGGCGTGGTACCGGTATGGGCGGAGGACACGATGAGAGAGAGCAGACCCTGAACCAGTTACTGGTAGAAATGGACGGTTTCGGCGTCAATGAGGGCATTATCGTTATGGCGGCCACCAACCGTGTGGATATTCTGGATCCTGCAATCCTGCGTCCCGGTCGTTTCGACCGTAAGGTAGCGGTGGGAACCCCGGATATCGGTGGCAGAGAAGAGATTTTGAAAGTACATGCGAAGAACAAACCTCTGGGGGATGATGTGAATCTGCAGCAGATCGCTCAGACTACTGCAGGCTTCACCGGAGCGGATCTGGAGAACCTGCTGAACGAAGCGGCCATTATCGCGGCGAAGGAGAACCGCTCCTTTATCGCACAGAAGGATATCAAGAGAGCCTTTATCAAAGTGGGAATCGGTGCGGAGAAGAAGAGCCGTATCATTTCCGACAAGGAGAAGAAGATCACTGCATACCACGAAGCAGGCCATGCGATCCTGTTCCATGTACTTCCGGATGTGGGACCGGTCTATACCGTATCCATTATCCCGACCGGAGTGGGAGCTGCCGGTTATACCATGCCCCTGCCGGAAAAGGATGAGATGTTCGCCACCAAGAGCCGTATGCTCCAGGATATCATGGTATCTCTGGGAGGACGTATTGCGGAGGAGATCATCTTCGGTGATATCACCACAGGAGCTTCCAGTGATATCAAGAAAGCCACCAAGACGGCCCGCCGTATGGTAACCCGTTACGGAATGTCTGATAATATCGGTGTCATCTGCTATGACGATGACGATGATGAAGTCTTCATCGGTAAGGATCTGGCACATGCCAAGGCGCACAGTGAAAATTTCAGCGGTGATCGATAAGAAGTCCACCGTATTCATAGATGACTGCTATACCAAAGCCAAGGATATTATCTTACAGCATGAGGATGTGCTGCATAGCTGTGCACAGCTGCTGTTGGAAAAAGAAAAGATCAACAGAGACGAGTTTGAAGCATTATTTCAGCCGAAAGCAGATTCCTTTTTGAATACTGAACTTTCGTAAAGGGTCGGGAGTGGAAAAGGTTTTCGCAGGAAAATCAGAGATTTGGTAGTATTGTACAAACTACTTTTGTGAAAAATAGACAAAAACAGATATACGTTTTTGTAATATTTGTGAATTTTGAGAATAGTCAAAAATAGTAGTGCATGCTATTATAATACTCGTAACCCCCCCAATACATTATATAGTTTTTTGCTATACCCCATAAGAAAGAAATACCTTCTCCAAAAGGACAGTATATGTGTGACTGTCCTTTTATTATCAAAAATATGGTGAATAAAGAGTGTGCGGTCTCGTTCACTTTCAGCAAAATGACGTAGAATGGATTTTCAGCCTGCAAGGCGGAGGAATGAGGCAGAGCGGTGGCTACGTCGATTGACGACAACGCAGCAGATGGAAATTCAGGCAAGTCATTTGGTGAAATGTGAATGAGCTGGGCGTAGAGGTCATTTACTTTAACCCACTGTTTGTCTCCCCATCCAATCATAAGTATGATATCCAGGACTATGACTATATTGATCCCCATCTTGGGAAAATCGTCAGTGATGAGGGAGACCTGCTTCCTGACGGACAGCGTGAGAACCGGTTTGCTTCCCGCTATATCGACCGTGTGACCAATAGAAGAATAAATATATGTAACTATTCAGAACACCATTCGCAAAACCGCCTCTGCGAGACTTCCTTTTTGCTCATGGTGGTTACTTTGCCCTATAAATAGTTACAAATACAAAAGACAGAGAGGATATTCGATGTTCACCATCATTATTACCCTGCTGTTGCCGCTGGTATCCATTGGGATCTGGCGGCAATCTATTTTAAAAAATAACAAAAAAAGCGGACAGTCTGTCACGATCGGGAAGGGAGAATATGTCCTTCGTTATCTCACCTGCCTGCTCTGTATGCTGGTCATTCCCTGGATCCTGTTGTCGCTGACCGGCAATGACGGCAATACGATCTTGAGAAAGCTGTTGGAATCCAGAGAATATGCAGTGAAAGTTCTATGTCTGGAGATCAGCATGATGCTGGTCTATGCCATTGCGGAATTGTTCGTGGAAGAAGCGAAAGCCGGAAAGCATGAGAAGATCCGGAGCGTCCTGAGTAAGATTACCGATAGCAAGGCGTGGAGCGTATTTCGCAAATACATAGGACCGGTGGCAGTACTGGCATTGACAGTGTTGGTGGTGTGTCTGAATTTCAGCATGATGTCCGACCGCGTACTGTGGGGGGATGAGGCGTTTTCTGCGAATACGGCCCACAAGGATGTGGATGGCATTTTGCAGGTATTGTATTACTGGGACAATCATCCGCCACTGTATTATTACTGGCTGAAATTATTCGGGACCCTGTTCGGATATAAGGTACCGGTATTCCATCTGGCCTCTCTGGTGCCCTTCGTGATTGGGATCGTACTGGCACTGACCGTTGTGCGGAAACATTTCGGACTGCTTCCGGCAACATTTTTTGTGATGATCTCCGGTCTGGGACAGGCATGTCTGGAGTACAATCTGGAAGTCCGCATGTATGCGCTGGCTTTCCTGTGTGTAATGGGTTGCTTCTATTGTTCCTACAGAGTCATTGCTGACGGCAGCAGGAAGACCTGGGCAGGCATGGTGCTGTGGGCACTGGCAGCAGCGTATTCCCACTATTATGCACTGGTGGCTGTAGGCATTATGATGTTTTTCACCGGAGTGGCGGTATGGATCAAATACCGTGGGAAAACATGGATAAAGGGTGTTCTGGCCATCGTAGCATTTTTCATAGGTTATGCACCCTGGCTATATTTCTTCTATGCCGGCTTGAAAAATGTCAGCAGAGGCTGGTGGATGACAGAGATCCTGGGACTGGATCAGAGTCTGGAGATTGTTATGGGCGGCAGAGGGATGAATGGTATCGTATTCCCGTTGGTGATTCTGTTTCTGGTGGTGACCCTGGCAGTGGATTCTTCTGTATTCTCTGTGGAAAAAGACGGAGTATATATGCGGAAGCCTTCTGTGAGAAACTGGTCTGACAAGACATATGCCATGGCAGTGGGAGCCTGCACAATCCTTGGAACTTTGGCATTTGCTTATTTGTTAAGTGTTGTTATGGCACCGATGCTGGCACAGAGATATCTGTATCCGTTAAGCGCGGTGGCAATCGTCATGCTGGCGGTGGGCAGCAGCCGTGTGCTGGAACTGGCTGCAGAGCTGGAGAAGAAGTCCTGGAAGGGCCTGGAGGCTGTAAGCAGAATTGTGCTGGCGGTATTGCTGGTAGTATTATTCGGCCTGGGAATTCAGAACTATCGGGAATGCTATG
>VOFB01002603.1_pt1 | contig 16077 bp, 24 predicted proteins | sample 5384141 | NCBI WGS metagenome assembly VOFB01 (sample SAMN12384721, study PRJNA508395) | human gut metagenome | isolation source: healthy gut A | host: Homo sapiens | reverse complement strand
GGATAAATACATGGAAGAAGCTTTAAAATTAGCAGAATAATAGGCAATTAAATTAGGAGATGTGATTATGGATTTTAGTATATTAAATGGATACTATGGGGTACTTTTAGAAGGTACTAAATATACTATCTTAGTATCATTAGTATCTTTAGTAGTAGGATTTGTACTTGGCTTATTGATTTGTCTAATGAAGATGTCAAATTTTAAAGTTCTAAAGCTTTTATCTAGTGCTTATGTACAAATATTAAGAGGAACACCTTTATTTGTTCAAGTTTTTATTATTTATTTTGGTTTACCACAAGTAGGTATAGATTTCCCAGATATAGGGCCTATATCATCTAAATTTATCGCTGGTGCATTTGCATTATCTATAAATTCAAGTGCATACATAGCAGAAATATTTAGATCAGGGATACAATCTGTTGATAAAGGTCAAATGGAAGCTAGTAGATCTTTAGGATTAGGATATGCGGATACTATGAGGTTTGTTATAGTACCACAAGCTATAAAAAATGTATTACCAGCATTAGCAAATAATTTATAACATTAGTAAAAGAATCATCAGTTCTTTCCGTTATAGGTACTCAAGAAATAATGTTTAAAAGCAGGAATAGTTGTTACAGCAGTTTATAGACCTATGGAACCATATATAGCTGCAGCAGTTATATATCTTGTATTAACAACAATATTATCAAAATTAGTTGGTATATTAGAAAAGAAACTAGCTAAATCAAATTAATAAGGGAAAGTGATAAAATGATAAATATAAAGAATTTGCATAAATCATTTGGAGATTTAGAAGTATTAAAAAGGCATAGATTTAGAAATAAAAAAAGGTGAAATTGTCACTATAGTTGGGCCAAGTGGTTCAGGGAAAAAGTACTGTACTTAGATGTATGAACTTATTAGAAGTTCCAACAAAGGGGCAAATAATATTTGAAGGAACAGATATTACAGATAAAAAGTGAATATTGATGAAATTAGACAAAAGAATAGGTATGGTATTCCAAAACTTTAATCTATTTCCTAACATGACTGTTTTAGACAATATTACTTTGGCACCAATGAATTAAAAAATTAAGCAGAGAAGATGCCAACAAAAAAGGCAGAGATATTACTTGAAAGAGTAGGATTATTAGACAAAAAGACTCTTATCCATTACAATTATCAGGTGGTCAAAAAACAAAGGATAGCAATAGCTAGAGCATTAGCGATGGAACCTGATATGATGTTATTTGATGAGCCTACATCAGCTCTTGACCCAGAAATGGTAAAAAGAAGTTTTAGATGTTATAAAAGGAATTAGCAGAAGATGGTATGACAATGCCTATAGTTACACATGAGATGGGATTTGCAAAAGAAGTATCAGATAGACTGCTATTCGTAGATGGAGGAAAGATAATTGAAGACGACAAACCAGAAGTTGTTTTCGAGCATCCAACACACGAAAAGAGCAAGAGAATTCTTCTCAAAATATTATCATAAACAGAAGGAGGTTATTAAAATACTAATCGATTAATATTTTAATAACCTCCTTTTCTTTTTAGTTATAGATTTTATTAAAAATCTAAGTCAGTTATATATTAACAATATACACCTTTTTCGAAAGTAATCTTTTATTTCTTGTGAATCGTTAGTTTTACCTAATAGCTAGCATAAGTTTTATTCTAGCTTTTTGACCTGGTAAGTCTCCACCGAATATACATCCGATATTTTTTAAATCACGTCCAGAACCTAAATATCCGTAAGAGTCATAAACTCTACCAGTTAAACATCTTGAAACAAGTACTACTTCTACACCTTTTTTTCTCTAGCGTATTCAATACCTCTAAACATTTCTGGTGGTATATTTCCTCTACCCATACCTTCGATTACGATACCTTTATATCCGCTATCAGCAGCGAATTTTATTAAATCATCTCCCATATCAAGACCTGATTTGAATAAAGCAACTTTTGATTCAAATTTATCAGTATCTATAAATGTCTTTTTAGATGCATCTTTTAATAATAAAAGTTGGTTGCAGTCTATTATACCTAAAGGACCGTGAGCTGGTGATTGGAAAGTATTTAATGAAAGTGTATCTGTTTTTGTAACTTCAGATGCAAGAAGTATCTCGTTGTTCATAGCAACAAGAACACCTTTACCAACAGCAGAATCTGATATTGCCGTACAAACTGCTGCAGATAAGTTGCTAGATCCGTCGTATCCAAGTTCAGAACTACTTCTCATAGCTCCAGTAACAACTATAGGTTTTTCAGTATTTATAACTAAATCTAAGAAATATGCAGTTTCCTCTAAACTATCCGTACCGTGAGTAACAACAACACCGCATATATCTTCTCTTTCTAATAGATTATTTATATAATGTTTTAATTCCATTAATTTTTCAAAGCTCATGTGAGGGCTTGGTATTTCGTCAAAATTGTGACCTTCTATTGTAGCAACTTTGTTTATGTTAGTTGCTAAAGATAATATTTCTTCTCCAGATAAACTAGGTATAGCCGCTCCAAGTTCTGGATCTATTGTCATAGATATTGTTCCACCAGTGAAAACAACAGCTACTTTTTCTTAATTGGCATAATGCACCTCCGAATGTCAAATATAATTACATTTAATATTTTATAATATGTTTTCAATTATGTACATCTTTATATTTGGGATTAATGCTTGATTTTATACCGATAGATGATAATTTAATTATTTTTTTGTTTTTACATAATAAAATTAGAAAATATGACACTTATTAATTAAAAAATTAAACAAATAGGCGAAAATTCCGTAAAAATAAAGTTTACACGTAGGAAAATGATTGCAAAGGCTTTAAAATTAAAGCATTATTAAGTAACAACATAACAATTAAAGTTATTTATCCTTTATACAATCAAGACGAAATAAATAAATACTACAAAAAGACACGATAATAATAAATACCTTAAATAATAAAAAAATAAAAAATAAATTTAGTTGGAATAGATTTGAATGAATGTATAGACTATATTTCTAATCATAATATTACATAAAAAATAGAGAAGTGATAAACACTTCTCTATTTTTAATAAAAAAAAGAGCCAGGGAAGCTCTTTTTTTAAGGGGTCAAACTGATTCCGTTTCAATTTAACAATAATAAATAATATAAAGTCTATTCTCAAAAGGGGTATTCGAATAGAAATATTAGTATGGCTATCTGGGGGATAACCTTAAATTTATAATAGCAAAATTCGACATAAAAAATCAAATGGTATTTTTTGGTAATTAGAAAAATCGTAATTTTATATAGTATTACCAATACTTTGATAATTATTTATTATTAAAATATAAAATATTAAGAAAAAATAAAATCATAATACAGAAATTAATTGATTGGAAAAACTATACAGAAATGCTAGGGAATAAATTTAAGTGAATTTATTTACAGTCAAAAGATAATATTTTTAATCCTAAAACCTTAAAAATTAAAGGCTTTAATGGTATAATATATAAGTCATTCAGATAGATTAGATTTTTTATCTAAAAGCTCGAATATAAACGAATTATTATATAAATTTATATAAATATTTGATAAAAAGGACGGTGTAGTAATATGGAAATTTATTTAGATAATAGTGCAACAACAAAACCATATCAAGAAGTTGTCGATAAAATGGTTCTAGCTCTTACTACTCAATATGGAAATCCTTCATCTATACACAAAAAAAGGTATAGAAGTTGAAAGAGAAATAAAAGAAATAAGAAGAAACATAGCGAGAAGTTTAGGTGCTAAAGAAAATGAAATATATTTCACATCAGGTGGTACTGAATGTAACAATACCATCATAAGAAGTGTGGCAAGATTAAATAAAAAGACTAAAAACCACATAATATCAACAGTAATAGAGCATCCTTCAGTTTTAGATACTCTTAAAGATTTAGAATCAGAAGGATTTGAAGTAACATATTTACCAGTTGATAAAGATGGAAAAATATCTATAGAAGATTTAAAAATGCAATTAAAAAAGAAACTATATTAGTATCTATAATGCATGTTAATAATGAAATCGGAACTATACAACCTATAGAAGAAACCGGAAAATACTTAAAATCTTTAGACGAAAAAATATATTTACATGTAGATGCGGTACAATCTTATGCAAAAATTAAGTTTAGACCATCAAGATATAATATAGATTTTATGAGTGTCAGTGGTCATAAATTACATGGTCCTAAGGGAATTGGATTTATGTATGTAAAAGAAAACAACAGAATAAAACCACTTCTTACTGGTGGAGGACAAGAAATCGGAATAAGATCAGGAACTGAAAATGTACCAGGAATATACGGAATTGGTGAAGCTGTTAAAGTTATAAATAAAGATTTAGAAGGGACTATAGACAAAATAAGAGAACTTAGAGATCTTTTAAAAAGAAGAAATATTAGCTAATATAGATGATGTTAAAATAAATACACCTGAAGATGGTGTCTGTCATGTTTTAAATGTTTCATTTAGAGGAGTTAGAGGAGAAGTTCTTCTTCATTATTTAGAACAAAAATCTATGTATCTACAGGGTCTGCATGTTCTTCTAAGAAAAAGGGAAGTCATGTACTAAATGCTATAGGTTTAACTCCAGAAGAAATTGAAGGAGCTATAAGATTTAGTTTAAGCGATTTAAATACAAAAAGAAGAAATACTAGAAACTATTAAAGTTTTAAAAGAATCTGTATCAGATTTAAGAATGATAATAGGAAGAAGAAGATAGTATATAAATAAAATCTAGAAATAGAGTAAAAATAAAGAGGAAGATAATTAAAAGAAAGGAGTATGCCAGGATAATAATTTTGGCAACGTGAGAAAGTGTAAAACGCGTTAATTGTAAAATACGGAGAAATAGGAATCAAAGGAAAAAAACAGATATATATTCGAAAATAAATTAATAAAAAACATAAAAAATATGTTAAAACCATTAGGTAAATTCGATGTATACAAAGAATACGGAAGAGTTTATGTTGAACTTGGTGACTACGACTATGAAGAAGTAATGGAAGAAGTTAAAAAAGTATTCGGTATAGTTGGAGTATGTCCAGTTATAAAATTAGACAGAAAAATCAGACGATATCGAAGAAGCTTATCAATTATTACAAGAGACTGCATTAAAAGTTTTAGAAGAAAAAATAGAACAAGGATGCAAAAACTTCAAAGTTGAAAGTAGAAGAGGAGATAAGTCATTCAGAATGACATCTCAAGAAATGAGTATAGATATAGGTGGATACTTATTAAGCAAAACTGAAGGAAAAATACCAGTTGAATTAAGAAATCCAGAAACAAAAATAAAATGTGAACTTAGAGAGCACAATGTAGTAGCTTACAGTGATACTGTGCCTGGTTATGGTGGTCTTCCAATAGGAACTAATGGTAAAGCTATGTCTTTATTATCTGGTGGTATAGACTCTCCTGTTGCATCATGGATGGTTGCAAAAAAGGGGTAGAAGTTGAATGTATACACTTCCACACATATCCTTTCACAAGTGAAAAATCAATGGAAAAAGTAAGAGATTTAGCAAGAATATTAGCTAAATACTGTGGAAAAGTTAGACTTCATAAAGTTAACTTACTAGAAATACAAAAAGCTGTTGGTGAAACTGTAAAGAAGAAGCTATGACTATAATATCTAGACGTTTTATGATGAGAATAGCTGAAGAAGTAGGTAAATTAAGAAGATGTGACGCATTAGTTACTGGTGAAAGTATAGGACAAGTTGCATCACAAACAATACAAGGTCTTACTTGTACAAATGCATCTGTAAGTATGCCAGTTTTCAGACCATTAATCGCAATGGATAAAACTGAAATAATCGATGTAGCTAAAACTATAGGAACATTTGAAACATCAATAATACCAGAAGAAGATTGTTGTTCAGTATTTGCTCCAAAAAGACCAGTTACAAAACCTAAATTAGACAGAATAGAAGCTGACGAAGCATCTTTAGATGTAGAAGGTTTAATAGCTGATGCTATAGAAAAAATGGAAGTTGAAATTATAGAATTCTAGGGAGAGTATTTAGCAATTATGGAGATTTTGTGTGTTGGTTTGGGTGGATTTATAGGTGCTATATCCAGATATCTTATATCAATGCAGGCATCTAAGTTTTTACTGGACGAATACCTATAGGAACATTATTTGTAAATATTTTAGGCGGATTACTTATAGGATTTATTTTAGAATTAAATTCAAAAACTAATGTGATTTCGCCACAAATGAAATTATTCTTAACTACAGGACTTATGGGAGGGCTTACTACTTTTTTCTACATTTAGTTATGAGACAGTAGGTCTTTTCTCTGATGGAAGTTATATAAGTGCAATGGTAAATATAATTTTAAATGTTATACTTAGTTTAATTGGAGTAGTTATAGGTAAAAGTATTCTTATAAATTTAATATAATAAAAAGATAGCAATATATAAAGATATACAGATCTTTATATATTGCTTTTTTTTAATTTCAAGCGTATTATCTTAAGAAGCGGACGAAGTCATTGGCTCTATGAATGAGGTGAATTTGTCTTTATTAAATAAAGTATTTTAAAAAGTATAATAAAAATGTTGACATATATTGGTAAAGTATACTACTATTTAAAACATATTAATCATACTAACATAGTAGGAAATAGGGGAGAATAAAAATAATTAATTAAATATGGGGGATAAGATGGAAAATAATAAGTGTTTTACATGTGTAGACTGTAGTGTTAAAAATGTTCAACTGGGAAAAACAAATACCCAAGTTTTTGTGTATCAAAAACTCTAAGTAAGGAAGAAGTAGATGAAAGCAAAAAAATTATTTAGACGACGAAGAAAATTTAAAAATAGCTAGGGCAAGTGCCGAGATAGAAGCTGATTTTTACTGTAGAGCATCTCGTGTAGAAGAGACAATTCGATGGGCTAAAAAATTAGGTGCTAAAAAATCGGCATAGCTACATGTGTAGGATTAATAGATGAAAGTAGAGTATTAGCAGGACTTTTAAGAGATTATGGATTCGAAGTTTTGGAGTAGGATGTAAAGTAGGAGAAGTTGCTAAAGAAGAAATAGGAATTGAAAAAAGATGTAATGTTACAGGAAATAACATGTGTAATCCTATTATACAGGCTAAATTATTAAATAAAGAAAAAAACAGATATAAATATAGTTATGGGGCTATGTGGAGGTCATGATAGTTTGTTTTATAAATATTCAGAAGCAATTACAACTACTTTAGTTGTAAAAGATAGATTATTAGGAAATAATCCAGTAGCAGCCTTAAATAATATAAAATCTTACTATAAATACCTTCGTGAATTAAAGTTCGATGATGAGGTAGAAAAATAAAACTACAGAAATATAAGCTTAATATACGAGATATTATAGATATAAGAAAGATTAATAAAAGGAATAATTATATAAGATAGTGGATTAAATTTAATAAAAGGGGGATAAATATTCTCTGATATAAGTTATTTTAAAAGTCCAACTGTAATAGTAGTACCAAAAGGCGATAAAAGTATAAAATCGCTTGAAGATTTACAAGGAAGGAAATCCAAGCCATATCAGGAACAGCAGTTGCTATGTATTTAGAAGATTATAACGAAAAACACAGCGACAATCCAATAAAATTAGCATATGCAGAAGCAGATACTGCAACATTTATACACAATGTAACAGCAGGGAGATATCCAGCTTATATCTGTAATGAGTCATATGTAGAACAAGTCGAAAAAACAATTAGGTATAGATGCAGATGTAGTACCTATAGAAAATTCAGATGAAATCAAGATTCAAAGAGCATATTTTTATTTAGAAAAGATGATACAAAATTAAAAGAAAGATTTGATACTGTATTAAAAAGAAATGAGAGACGATGGAACATTATCAAAACTTTGCTTAAAATATACAAAAAAAAGATTATACTCAAGGAATATAAAAATAAAAGAGGGATGAAGTTATGAAGAGTGTATTTGATCCAAAATATATATTAGAATTTATTCCTAAATTAGTTGAGGCCTTGCCAGTTACATTATTGATGACAGCTGTGGCAATGGTTGGAGGTCTTTTATTAGGATTTGTATTAGCTATTATAAAGATAAAAAAGTTCCTGTATTAAGACAAATTTGTGCATTATATGTTTCATTTATGAGAGGGACACCACTTTTAGTGCAATTATTTTTATCTTATTATGGATTACCGATATTTTTATCAGTTATAAATGAAGAGTTCAACATAAATATAAACATAAATCAAGTTCCAGCAATAATTTTTTGTATTTATTGCATTTATATTAAATGAAGCAGCGTACCTTTCTGAGACAATACGTGCTACAATATTATCAATTGACAAAAAATGAAATAGAGGCAGCTATGTCATTAGGTATGACCAATTTTCAAACTATGAGAAGAGTCATACTTCCGCAAGCACTTTAGTAGCATTGCCAATACTGGGGAATACACTTATAGGATTATTGAAAAATACATCGTTGGCATTTACAGTGGCTGTTCAGGATATTATGGGAGCAGCAAAAGTAGCAAGTGGGAGAAATCTTAGATATTTTGAAGTTTATATAGCTGCAGCGTTGGTATATTGGGGGTGTGCTTAGTTATAGAATTTGCAACTAAAAAACTAGAAAACAAAATAGATTTTAAAAGCAAGAAAGTACTTATAAAAAAGTAAGCTTGATGAGAGGGTTGAAAAAAATAGGTAAAGGGGAATTAGTAAAACAAAATTTAATACGTGGGGAATACGATTAATAAAACGTAAAAATAAATTTAAAAAAAATGGGGAAGATAAGATGAAAAAATACGACTTTGATGCTGAAATAAACAGAAAAAATACACATTGCGCAAAATGGGACTATCAAGGGGGAGACTATATACCTCTTTGGATTGCAGATATGGACTTTAAAGCTCCACAAAAAGATTATTGATGCAATAAAAGATAGAGTTGATCATGGAATTTTTTGGTTATACTTCACATGATTGGGAGTTAAAAGATGTAGTAGTAGATTATTATAAAAAGAATTATGACTATGAAATAGATAAAGATTGGATAGTATGGGTTCCTAGTCTTATGCCAGGAAGCAACTTAGCATGCAGACTTGCAGGTGGAAAAAATACTTTATAACACGCCGATGTATTCGCATATAAGAAAATTGCCAGAAGAAGCTAATTGTGAATATCAAGAAATACCTCTAACTAAAGTAGATGGAGTTTATACTTTCGATTGGGATGAAATGGAGAGACAAATTGATAATGATGTTAAAGCATTTGTACTTTGTAACCCACACAACCCAGTTGGGAGAGTATTTACAAAAGAAGAACTAGATAGATTATCACAGTTTATAATAGAGCATGATTTACTTCTTATATCAGATGAGATACACAGTCAACTTATTTTCGAGGGAAATCACATACCAGCATTTACAATAAATGAAGATATGAAAAATAGAAGTATTACTTTTACAAGTGCAGGAAAGACATACAATATAGCAGCAATACCTTTTGCATTTTCAATAATTCCAAATGATGAAATAAGAGAGAAATACAGAAAATTAGCAAATGGATTGTTCGCAACACCAAATGCACTGACAATAAAGGCGATAAAAAGCGGCATATACTGAATGTGATGATTGGAGAGAGGAACTACTAGACTATCTAAAAGACAATAGAGATTATTTAGAAGATAGAATATCTAATATAGATGGTTTATCTATTAATCACAACCAAGGGACTTATCTTGCGTGGATAGACCCGACTGAGCTTAATTTAGAAAATCCATGGGAATTTTTCAGAGAGAGAGCAGGTGTTAATTTTTCAAATGGAAAAGACTTCGGTAAAGATGGATATTTAAGAGCCAATTTTGCCTGCATAAGAAGAACTTTGACAGAAGCGTTAGATAGAGTGGAGAGGGCAGTAAATGAAATAAATAATAAATAAGAAAGGGGATATAAAATTAAATTTTACTTATTGAATTTTATTTATTATAATCAAGATTTAATTTTATATTTGTTAATTAATATGGATAAAACTACTGTAGTAAGTATAAAAAATTTACACAAATCGTTTGAAGATGTTGAGGTATTAAAGGGAATCGATATGGAGATAAAAAAGGGTGAAGTTGTTGCAATTTTAGGGCCTAGTGGTTCTGGCAAAACAACATTTTTAAGATGTTTAAACTTTTTAGAGACTGCAGACAAAGGGATTATTGATATCGGTGGTCATATAGTAGATTGCCAAGATATCGGAAAAAATCAAAAAAAAGAAGATAATAGATTTAAGAAGAAAGACAGCAATGGTATTTCAAAATTATAACTTATTCAGCCATAAAACCCTTATAGAAAATATGATGGAAGGTCTTGTTATCGTCCATAAAATGAACAAGATAGAAGCATATGAAAAAAGTAAAAAGATGCTAGAGAGAATAGGTTTAGGAGAGAGAATAAATTACTACCCACATATGATTTCTGGAGGACAAAAACAAAGAGCAAGCATGGCTAGAGCATTAGTTCTTAATCCAGATGTAATATTATTTGATGAACCTAGATCTGCATTAGATCCAGAGCTTGTTGGAGAAGTATTAGATACCATGAAACAAATCGCAGATGAAGGCATTACAATGATTGTAGTAACGCATGAAATGGCATTTGCTAGAGATGTAGCAGATAGAGTTGTATTTATGGATAAGGGAGTTATAGTAGAGCAGGGGACTCCAAAAGAAATATTTACAAGACCAAAAGAAGATAGAACAAAACAATTTTTATCACGATTTATGCTTTTAGAGACTTCAGAAAACTACACTATATAATTTAAATAGGGTATTAATAATAAAAAAGTGCATCTGAGATACAGATAGTATCTAAAGATGCACTTTTAATGTCTTATTTTTTTGTAAAATAAAAAGAAGTCTTATTCAGACTTCCAAAGTATAAAAAAATTATAAAGTTTAATAACTTTAAAAATATATAAAGGGCATTTTAATTACATATAAAAATTATATTAATTTGATAAATCATAGAATCTTTATATGCTTTTTAAAGTATACATTAATAAAATAATGCATTGACTTATCTATAATAATATCCAAGATGGATACTATTTAGCAACTTTATTATTATGAACTTCTACACCGAATGATTCAACAATATCACTAGCACGTTTAACTTCTTCAGCAGTAGGTTCTTGTACGTCTTTAAGTTCGTATTCAAATCCCATGTTCTCCCATTTGTGAATTCCCATACCGTGATATGGTAAAAATTCAACACGGTCAACATTATTTAGAGTAGAGATGAATTGTCCTAATTTTTCTAAATCGGCTTGATCATCTGTTATACCTGGGATAAGAACTTGTCTAATCCAAACAGGGATATTTCTTTCATCTAAATGTTTTGCTAATTTAAGTGCTTTTTCATTACCAACACCTGTTAGTTTTTGCATTTTTCATTGTCTATATGTTTTATATCTAATAAAACAAGGTCAGTGTAGTCTAATAATTTATCAACTTTTTCGATATCGACAAATCCTGCTGTATCAAGACATGTATGTATGCCTAATTCTTTACATTTTGCGAATAGTTCTGCAACGAAATCAGCTTGTAGAGTAGCTTCTCCACCTGATGCTGTTACACCACCACCAGAGAACTGCATGTATGATTGATATTTTACTATATCTTGTACTAGTTCATCAGAAGTGTATTCCTTTCCGCAATTTGGTTTCCAAGTGTCTCTGTTATGACAGTATTTACATCTTAGTGGACAACCTTGGAAAAATATTATATATCTTATACCTGGACCATCAACTGTTCCAAATGTTTCAATTGAGTGAACCCTTCCTTTTAACATATTCAAGCCTCCATATAGAATTAGATTATTATATCTGTAAATATAATTTTCTAAAGTGATATTTATTATTCTGTGTAAGAAATAATAATTAAGTAGAATTTCTAAAATCTATTGGAATATTGTATACATTAAGTAGTATTATGAGATTATTATAAATCAATAATTTAGAAATGTCTACTAAAAAATAATTTATATAAGACAAAGCCCCAGAGAACTTTACAGTTCTTTGGGGCTTTGTTGTTATTGTAATTTAATTTTAATTATATTTTAATTAAATATTAAGCCATTTTACCATGGAAAGTTCTGTTTATAACATCTAATTGTTGTTCTTTAGTTAATTTGATGAAGTTAACAGCGTATCCTGAAACTCTTATTGTTAATTGAGGATATTTTTCTGGATGTTCCATAGCATCTTCTAAAGTAGCTCTATCGAATACGTTAACGTTTAAGTGATGAGCGTTTTGTCCGAAGTATCCGTCCATCATTGATGATAAGTTTGTAATTCTTTCTTCTTTAGTTTTTCCAAGAGCACCTGGTACTATAGAGAAAGTATTTGATATACCATCTTGTGAATGTTCGTATGGTAATTTAGCTACTGATGATAATGAAGCTAATGCACCACTGTTATCTCTTCCGTGCATTGGGTTAGCACCTGGAGCGAATGGTTGTCCAGCTCTTCTTCCGTCTGGAGTGTTACCAGTTTGCTTACCGTAAACAACTTTTGAAGTTATAGTAAGAACTGATTGAGTATGATAAGAATTTCTATAAGTTTTATTTTTTCTTATTTTGTTCATCATAGACTCAACTAAGTAGCAAGCTATTTCATCAGCTCTATCATCGTTGTTTCCGTATTTTGGATAGTCTCCTTCTATTTCGAAGTCAACTGCTACGCCTTCTTCATTTCTTATAGCTTTAACTTTAGCATATTTGATAGCTGATAATGAGTCAGCACAAACTGAAAGACCAGCTATACCACAAGCCATAGTTCTGAATACGTCTCTATCATGTAAAGCCATTTCTAATGCTTCATAAGAGTATTTATCATGCATGTAGTGGATTACATTTAATGTATTTACATATAAGTTAGCTAACCAATCAGTGAATGGTTCTAATCTAGCCATTACTTCATCGTAATCTAAGTATTCTGAAGTTATTGGTTCGAATCTTGGTCCTACTTGAACACCAGATTTTTCATCAACCCCACCGTTTATAGCGTATAATAATGTTTTAGCTAAGTTAACTCTAGCTCCGAAGAATTGCATTTGTTTACCTATTCTCATTGCAGATACACAACATGCTATTCCGTAATCATCTCCCCAGTAAGGTCTCATTAAATCGTCGTTTTCATATTGAACTGATGTAGTATCTATAGATACTTTAGAACAGAAATCTTTGAATCCTTGTGGGAGTGGTTTGACCAAAGTACTGTTAAGTTTGGTTCTGGAGATGGTCCTATAGTGTAAAAGTATTTAAAAACCCTGAATGAGTTTTTAGTTACTAATGTTCTACCATCTATACCTAAACCTGTCCACCTATTGATTCTGTTACCCAAGTGGGTCACCTGAGAATAAATCATTGTATTCTGGAGTTCTTAAGAATTTAACCATTCTTAATTTCATAACGAAGTGGTCCATTAATTCTTGAACTTCTTCTTCAGTTATTAATCCAGCTTTTAAATCTCTTTCGAAGTATATATCTAAGAAAGTAGAAGTTCTACCGATACTCATTGCAGCACCATTTGATCTTTTATAGCTGCTAAGTAAGCGAAGTATAACCATTGTATAGCTTCTCTTGAGTTAGTAGCTGGTTTTGATATATCAAATCCGTAGCTTTCACCCATTCTTTTTAAAGCTTCTAAAGCTTTATTTGATCAGATAATTCTTCTCTTAATCTTATTACATCTTCGTCCATGCAAGAAACTTCTAAAGAAAGCTTTTTGTTGCATTTTTTATCTTCTATTAATCTATCAACACCGTATAAAAGCAACTCTTCTGTAGTCACCTATTATTCTACCTCTTCCGTAAGCATCTGGAAGACCAGTTATTATACCTGATTTTCTAGCAGCTCTCATTTCAGTAGTGTAAGCATCGAATACACCTTGGTTGTGAGTTTTTCTGTATTTAGTGAATATTTCACTTACTTGTGGATCACATTCGAATCCGTAAGCTTTACAAGAAGTTTCAACCATTCTTATACCACCTTCAGGCATTATAGCTCTTTTTAAAAGGTGCGTCAGTTTGTAAACCAACTATAGTTTCTCTATCTTTGTCTATATATCCAGGTGCGTAAGCATCTATTGCAGAAACAGTTTTGTGTCAACGTCTAGTGTTCCACCATTTTCTCTTTCTTTTTTTGAATAATTCTAAAACTTCATCCCAACGTTTTGTAGTCTTTTCAGTTGCTCCACTAAGAAAGAAGCATCTCCTTCATATGGAGTGTAGTTAGCTTGGATAAATCCTCTAACGTCTATTTCTTTTTGTCCATCTACCTTGTTTGAATCCTTGCCATGCGTTATTCATGTAAGCTTCCTCCCAAATGTCTTATATAGTTTGGATACTATTTTAATTATTATTTATTTTGTAACTTGTAGGAATTTATATTCCTATAAAAATATTAAAAAATCTAGCTAGATATATTTCGTTTTATACGTTTATAATATCATATATCAAGTATATTGTATACAAGATTTTTAAAATAAAATTATTAAAAATCTGTTGTCCTTTGTTATATTTTTATATTTACCCGCCTAAATAGAGTTTAAACAAAATCTGAAAATAAATTTAGAAAATTTAAAAATATACCCCTTTGGCCTTGCAAATACTAGCTTTTAAATTTTGATAAAAGTTATAATACATGATTACTTATACATTTTTTTCACAAAAGTGAATATTTATTATATATAGGAGGGATGACAATGGTAATAGTAGTTATTTTATTTTTAATAGGTTTTGTGTTGATATCTAAGGGTGCTGACTTTTTTATAAATGCTACTGTAGAAATTGGTAGGAAGACTAATATATCAGAATTAATTTTGGGAGCTACCATAGTAAGTTTTGCGACTACATTGCCAGAACTTACAGTATCTTTGTTTGCATCTATAGACAACCATACAACAATGAGTTTTAGGAAAATGCAGTCGGTTCTATAATATGCAATACTGGGCTAATTTTAGGTATGGTTGTGTTTGTAAGTCCATTTAAAGCAGATAGAAAAAGATGTTTGCATCCAAATCTACTATATTATTATTATCTATTATAACTTTAATTGTTTTAGGATTAGATGGATCTATTACTAAAAGGCGATGGTTGTATATTATTAATGCTTTTAGCATTGTATATGTATACAAATTATAAGGGAATATTAAATGATAAAGTAAAAATTATCTTTATTATTGTATGACACAGCAAAGTGATATGTCTGGTGGAAAGATTGCATTATCATTTTTTCTGGGCTAATTATGATGATAGTTGGTTCCAGATTATTAGTTGATAATGGAGTAGAGATAGCAAGTTTTATCGGAATACCTCAAGGAATAATAAGCTTAACTGTTATTGCCTTAGGGACTTCATTACCAGAATTAGTCTCATCTATTACAGCGGTTAGAAAGAAACATCATGAGATATGTGTTGGGAATATCCTAGGGGCTAATATTTTAAATATTGTGTCCGTAATTGCTATTTCATCTATACCAAATTCAATACCTATACTTTCACAAAATATCAGAGTGGATTATCCTTTTATGATAATTTTTTAGTTTTTAATTTTAATAATTCCTACTATTATAAAGCATAAATTATATAGACTTCAGGGATTATTAATGTTGGCAACGTACATAACTTATTTAGCTGTTCTTTATTATACATATATGATTTTAATACTTGTTTTAAAAATATAACTAGATTTTAACTAGTTATATTTTTATTTTTATAAAAACATAACAATACTTATATAAATAGTAATAAAAATTTAGAATAAGGGGGATTATTATGGATTTATTTTTTTACATAGCGATAATTGGTGCAAGTATGATTTTATTTAGCAAAATTCAATATAAAATGATTTGGGATAGGAGTAGGTATAATGGCAATGAACTTGCTTCTAAACAAAACTAAAAAAATAATTTTTTTATAAAAATAAAAAATAGCTTTTATATGAGTTATTTTATTCACAAGAATTTGCAAAATGAATAGTAGATACGGTAGCTTGATGGTCATTATAGGCATAATTGGGATGTTAGTT
>VOFB01004049.1_pt1 | contig 16079 bp, 27 predicted proteins | sample 5384141 | NCBI WGS metagenome assembly VOFB01 (sample SAMN12384721, study PRJNA508395) | human gut metagenome | isolation source: healthy gut A | host: Homo sapiens | reverse complement strand
CCGGCCAAAGCCGCCAACCACACAAAACGACGGCGCGTGATGGAATCAGCCAAAACAGTCACACTACTCCCCCTCCGAACAACTCAATCCCTTCGAGCCAATCGCGCACGCACTCGCAATTTCGCTTACGCCCACCAGCATAGCGCCAGAAACGCCTTGCGGCAACGGGCCACCGCACGATGCCGAAGCACGTAACGGTCACTTCACTTTCTGTGAAGACGGGGGCACGCCGCTCGCAAATAGGGAATAATGCGAGATATCGCAAAAACGGCGATCGAAGCAGGGAGGAGGATTTGTGACCTATCTCATCACCTTTCTGGAGGGCATCATCACCTTCGTGTCGCCGTGCCTGCTTCCCATGCTCCCCATCTATGTCACCTACTTTGTCGCCGGCGAGGAAGTGCGCACGCCCCTCATGCTGCGTAATGCCCTTGGGTTCGTGCTGGGGTTCACCTGCGTGTTCATCGCCATGGGCGCTTTGGCCTCATCGGTAGGTGCGTTCTTCATCAGTACCAGAGCGCCGTCAACGTGGTGTGCGGTCTGGTGGTCATCGCATTCGGTCTGTACTTCCTCGGCATCATCAAGATCAACCTCTTCCACGGTGCGAAGAACCCGTTGGCAGGGCGCCAGCTGGGATTTTTCTCCTCGGTGCTGTTCGGCGTCATCTTCTCCATCGGATGGACGCCGTGCGTGGGGCGTTCCTCGGCTCGGCGCTCATGCTGGCCTCGCAGCAGGCGTCGGTGGCACAGGGCGTCATTCTGCTTCTGTGCTACTCGGCCGGCCTCGGCATTCCGTTTGTGGCGGCTGCCGTGCTCATCGACAAGCTGAAGGGCGCTTTCACCGTCATCAAGCAGCATTACGATATCATTAATAAGGTATGCGGCTGGTTTCTGGTCGCCGTGGGCGTGCTCATGGCGACGGGACTGCTCGGCGGCTTTTTGCGCCTGCTGAGCTAACCCGCGGAATCCAGCCCGAAGGAGAAAGGTTCGAACATGAGCGAGAACGAGAAGATGCCGACCGATGCCGGCGCCCCAGCCGAGACGACAGCGGCCCCGACCGATAGCAGCACCCCAGCCGAGACGGCGGCAAGTGCGACCCCGCAGCAGCTGAGCCCTCAGCGGCCGAGCAGCGAGGCGAGGTCATCGGCGAGCGCTTGGCGGCTTTGGAAGCAGAGGAGAAAGCCAACGCTGCCACCCCCGAAGGAGAGAAGGCCGACCGCAAGAAGCACGTGGGCGTCATCGTAGCCGCCGTCGTCTTCGCTGTGCTGCTCATCGGCGCGGGCGTGGCCTACAGCGTCCTGGCGCCGACGGTCGATGACAAGCAGATAGAAGCTACCGGCACCGATGCCGTCCAAGAAACCGAGGTAGATGCCGCCGACGACACCGGCGACGGCAACGGCGCCAACGCAGCCACCACCCCGGCGCCGGACTTCACCATGACCGACGCGGACGGAGCGACCCTCACCCTGGCCGACTTCAAGGGCAAGCCGGTGCTGCTGAACTTCTGGGCCACCTGGTGCGGCCCTTGCCAAAGTGAGATGCCCGACATCCAGACCGCGTGGAAAGAGCACGGCACTGATGTGGAATTCGTCATCGTGAACATGACCGGCATGAACGGCGAGACCGAGCAGAGCGCCAAGGCCTTCCTCGCCGACGCCGGCTACACCTTCCCGTGCTATTTCGATGCCAACAACTCGGCAGCCACCGCCTTCGGCGTGAGCTCCATTCCGCAGACCTACTTGATCAACGCCGAGGGCAACATCATCGGCGCCTACATGGGTGCCATGGACGCCTCGGTGATCGCCCAGGGCATCGACATGCTCACCGGTAACACTAGCGGGGCCGCGCAGTAAGCTGAGTCTCTGAATCCTCTGGCCTCCGAACTTTCAGGGCGACCAAGGTCGCCCCTACAAAAGACGGCTCTCGAGACTCCTCTTATAAGCGAGATCTAAGAGACAGCAGATCCCGGCTCCACAAAGTGACTTCCCAGGTTGAACCGTAGGGGCGACCTTGGTCGCCCCTTGCCGGAAGTAAGTGAGAGCTACTAGAACTCCAGCTCCTGCAGGCGGTCGAAGACCACGTCCTTGCGGGTGAGGAAGTCCCAGGGGGCGAAGATCTCGTCCAGCTTCGCCTGGGGAAAGCAGGGCCATGGCCTCGTCGTCGGCTTCAAACGTTCGCGGTAGGTGGGGCCGTCCACGGCGTTCTGGATGTCCTCCCACACCTTCATGGCGTTGCGCTGGACGACAACGTAGGCGTCCTCACGCGAGATGCCCGTGTCCACGAGCGCGAGGATGACCTTCGAACTGAAGATGAGACCCGCGTGCGCCACAGGTTGTGCAGGCTCTTGGTCCGTAGACGTTTGCAAGGCCGTCGAGCATCCACTGCATCTTGCCGAACATGTAGTCAAGCGCGATGAAGCTGTCGGCCAGCGCGACGCGCTCGGCGCCGGAGTGGCTGATGTCGCGCTCGTACCACAGCGCCACGTTGTCGAAGGCGACCTGCGCATTGGCCTTGACGATACGCGCCAGGCCGCACATGCGCTCCGCGGTGATGGGATTGCGCTTGTGAGGCATCGCCGAGCCCTTCTGACCCTTGGTGAAGGGCTCCTCGGCCTCGATGACGTCGGACTGCTGGAGCAGGCGCACCTGCATGGCGATGGACTCGATCGTGGAGGCGGTCACCGCGAGCGCGGACATGACCTGTGCGTGGCGGTCACGTGCAATGCACCTGCGTGGACAGCGGGTCGGGAGTAAGGCCCAGCTTCTCGCAGACGTAGTGTTTCCACGAAGGGATCGATGGAAGAGTAGGTGCCCACAGCTCCCGAAATAGCGCCGGTGGCGGCCACGGCGCGGGCCTCCTCCATCGCGCGTGAGGGCGCGCTTGAGGGCCCAGGCCCAGCTGCCGACCTTCATGCCGAACGTCATGGGCTCGGCGTGGATGCCGTGGTGCGGCCCACGCACAGCGTCTCCTGGAACTCGAACGCGCGGCGTTTGCAGGTTTCACCGAGGCGCTTGATGTCGTCGATGATGATGTCACAAGCCTGCGTGGCCTGATAGGACAGGGCCGTGTCGCCCAGGTCGGAGGAGGTCATGCCGTAGTGCACCCAGCGGGAAGGCTTGTCGGCGCCCTCGGGGATGTCGGCGTCGATGTAGCCCGCCATACAGGTGGTGAACGCGATGACGTCGTGATTCGTCACTTTCTCAATCTCGTCGATCTCCTCAACGGTGAAGTCGGCGTGATCGCGGATCCACTGGGCCTCCTCGCGCGTGATGCCCGCCTGGCCGAGCTCTGCCTGGGCCTCGCAGGCCAGAACCTCGATCTCCTTCCAAATGGCGAACTTGTTCTCGAGTTCCCAGATGCGACCCATTTCCGGACGAGTATAGCGACCGATCATGCGCGTTTCCTTTCCCTGGCAATGTGCGCGGACGCCCCAGCGGCCTGCGCGTTTTCCTTATTGCGTAGATTACCAAAACCGCCCGCGCGAACCCCCGACATCCCCAGTTAATCCGTGGGTGAGTTGTGGGTGAGTCGCCATAAATTTCGGGAATTCAATCTCGGTGGGCGATTCGCGAGGCCGTGGCGCCTCCTACCATCTTGCATCGTTCGAGGCAGCGCAACGACAACGGCTGCCTACCACGCTAACTTTAGGAGGGTTCAGCATGCGTTCCATCAATCTTTCTCGCCGATCGTTTCTCTCGGGAGCTGCCGCAGCAAAGCGCGCTGGGGGTCATGGCCCTGAGCGGATGCGCGCCCCAGGCAGAAACCGCAAAGGGCTTGTCGCCGAAAGCAGGAACTGCGCCGAAGGCGAAGTCGTCGGACCATCGACACCGACCTCCTCATCGTCGGCCTCGGCGGCTCGGGGCTTGCTTGCGCTGTTCAAGCGGCACTCGACGACACCAACTGCCTGGTCATCGAGAAGAACGCCGAATCAGGCGGAAACGCCCTGGGCGTCGAGGGCATGTTCGCCATCAATTCTTCCATGCAGAAAGCCGCAGGGATCGAAGAGATCACTCCCGCTGAAGTCATTGCCGCTCAGATGGAATGCTGCAGTACCGGCCCAACGCGGCGCCGAGTGGGTCGGGAAATTCTGCGAAAGCTCGGCGGCCAACATCGACTGGTGCCTGGGCAGGGGTGGAGTACAACGGAACGGTGGATAACTATTACACGGGCCTTCTGCATACCTTCCATTGGTTCAAAGGAGGCAAACTGCTCCAAGGGCTACGTGCCCCCAGATGACTAAGCGGGCCGAAAGGGAACTGGGGTAGAGGTTCGCTACAATACGACAGCAATGAACTCATACTAGATGATAGCGGCGCGGTTTTGCGGCTTGTACGCCATTGGTCAAAGATGGTGAAATTCTCATCAATGCGAGCCGTCATCTTGGCTACAGGTGGTTTTGCGGCAACCCCGACATCATCAAGCCAAGGGTGGAACACCGACGACATGGTTTGCCTGGGCACAGATGGAACGGGCGATGGATTCAATATGGCTACTGCGGTTGGGGCAATCGACGACCTTGCCAACGCTTCGCAGTATTTGCCCCACTATCCCACCTTCCCCGTCACTGATTACAAGGCCGATCCGTACAACCCTATCAACGGGTTGGGCGGTATCGCAACAGGCGACCCCATTATGTGGGTCAACGAGACCATTGATCGATTCGTGCGTGAGGACACCACTTCGGTAATGGCTCCCTCCTCGGCCAGTATCGCCACAAAGCGCAATGCGGCGACCTACCCGTCTTCGACCAGAACATTTACGACACGTTCTTCGGCGCGACGCCCGAGGCGCAAGCCATGTTCGAAGAGTCCATAACATCCGACAACGGATACAGCCTCTACTCTTCCAACGATCTGGCCGACTCGCCCAGCATTTCGACATGGATCCGGAGAACTTCAAAAACGCCGTGGCCGCTATAAAAGCGCTGCAAGGCGGGGCCGATAGACTTCCTCAAAGATCCACCCTCCTGATTTCCCGTAGAGCAGCCCCCGTTACCATCGGCGCATGAGTTATGTGTTCTTCGCCACGGGCGGTTTGAAAAGTGGATAAGTTCCAGCGCGTTTGGGACATCGACAAGCAGCCATCCCCGCCTGTACGCTATTGGCAACGGGGGCAACAACCACTACGCGAGCGTGTACACCATCAACATTCCGGGTACCGCCTTCGGCCATCAAGTGAACTCCGGACGCGTTGCGGCGCAGCAAGCGGCCAAACATCAACAACTAGCCGCCCGATAAGCACCCGACGGCAAATCGCCCTCCCTCTCGCCCCGCGACCGAGCCCTTCCACTCCACGGCCTGGTCGCGGGCCTTTTCGAAAGAAGAGGCCCTTTCGAACGAGTTCGATCAGCTCTTCCTTTGAGTGAATACCGAGCTTCGTATAGATGTGACTCACATGAGTTTTCACCGTTTGGTCGGATACGCAAAAGCTCGTCAGCGATTTGCTTCCGCTTTTTTGCGCTTCAGGCAAAGCGCTATCCATCTCCCGCGATGTGAGGCCCGCGTCCATGCCAGATATTGCACGGCAAATTCCTGGGGCGTGGCCGTACTCGTATCGGTGCTGGAACGACGCCCCAGCCAAACCGTACGTTCTGATCCCCGAAGACCGAGAGACAATGAGAAGCACAAAGATGGCACAGGCGGCAACATCGCCGATCGGCGCCTCAGCCAAAGGGATAGCGTGTTGCCCCAGCACCTATCACCTATTTCCCCGAAAACAACGTCGTCAGCAAGGAAATGACCCACGGCGCCGGCAAATCGAACTGCTTCGAGAGATACGAGCAGACTCCGCATAATAGATGGAGGGGCATAGCCAGCGCAACAATACCTACGCCAAAACGGACGCTTCGGCGCAAACGCAAATAGAAGCATCCGAAAGCCATGGCAGGAAATGCCCGGTGGTAAATAGGGTGGTTGAGATCGTTTGCGCAGCCACCATCATGACGCCTAGGACGACCGCCGCTATTCCATGCTTTTACCCGTTAAAGGCGTATGCGAAGGCAACTGACGCAAAAGCGCCAGATAAAGCAACGATATATAAAACCCGAAAACAGCCCCACGTGCAGCGCTGATGTTTGCTAAAAGCGTGCGGCCATGCGGTATTTTTATTAAGCCCGCGCATAAAGACCTGCCTCAAGAGGCATCCTTTGAAAACCAACAAGTTAACGGGGATCATCGCCAGCGGAACAAAAGGCGAGCAATGTCTTTGCCCCATACTCCCATAAGCCAAGGCAACCATAAGCGTTACGACAAACATTCCGGCAACAGAAACAAGCCAAAGTGTTTTCGCGCACCGATTTGAGCGACAATCGAAGCCGTCATGACCACAATCAGGGTTGTGCCGAACTTACATCAAGAATCTCGAGCCCGGCAGGCGACCACAAACAGATCCAAAATCGGTGTTCCACGAGATGCGATATCTATCGTTACACCTGCTGCCATAACAAAGCTTTTACAAAGAACGAGAATCTTCTCCGCAGAAAAAGAACGCGATTTTGCGTTTCACAGAACAGCAACGAAAGGTACCCCAGGGCGTGAAAACAACGATCCAAGGGCGAGGCCGGGTTCAAGTCCGTCGACAGCGAAGTCAGGCACCTGAAAGGTAATCCCCAGCCAGAGAAAGAACAGTGCGACCGAGGCGACAATGGCAGTGTTATCTCGAAGAACCCCCGTACGTTTTGATGCGATCCCTCATTTGCTCCCTCTTTTGCCGTGCACGATACTCTTTCCACGGTTCGACACTGCAGATACTGGCGCATAGTCGGCATTTTGGCTGACCAGACCGCCTTCAGCGAAACGTCTCGCCCCATTATACTGGCAACAACACAGAGTAAGCTCGATGAGCCTTGAGCGCTTTCACAGCATCGACTCTTTTGAGGCCCTTTCAACCGCAAAGGACGCGCCAATTTGCGCAAACCTGCGCGAACCTGCGCAAATCCAGCAGGATTCTTTGAGCAACGAGGAATATTTTCATTGCAGAAACCGGAGCGCTCGGGTAAGATGCATTGTTACGCGGAGGAGTGACCGAGAGGCCGAAGGTGCTCGCCTGCTAAGTGAGTATGCCCCACAAAGGGCATCTGGGGTTCGAATCCCCTCCTCCGCCACTTTGCCTTTCTCGAACTCCCTACAGGGAGTTTTTTATTTCCCCCATGGCCAGCGACGGCGGGTGGTGGCGGCGAGGCGCTTTTTGCGGTAGTTGGGGTTGTGCTTGAGAAAGCGCCAGTTGGCGATGCGGGTGATGAGGAGGCCGACAAGACCCACGATCATGAAGCTGAGCGAGAGGTCGAGCACCGCCGGAGCATCGTCGAAAAAGGCGTACACCGACACCAGGGCGAAAAAGCCGACGACGATGCCGTTAAACCAGGTGAAGATTTTGATGAGCACCTCTTTGGCGCGAGCCGAGAATGGCGGTACGTGACCACCACGTAGATGAGCCCCGCCGCCACCGCCATGACGATGAGCAAAGGGACGACGCGGGACAGGCGAGCGAGAAAACCCATGATTACCGCCCTGGAACGACGGCGGCGCGCAAGCCAGAGAGGCTCGTCGGGCGCGCCACCAGCCGTGAGCCGTGGCAGCCGTGGCGATGCGGCTGGCCCCGGCAAACGTGTCCACCAGCGCGAAAGTGGCCGAACCGCTGCCCGGGGAGCACGCTTTCGCTGCCCGCCTGATTCCGCGAGCCATTCGCGAATGGAGGGCAGCTCGGGCAGCAGAACCTCGGCCGCCGGCGCGAGGTTGTTGGCAAACGCACGTCGTCGGCGCGAGTAGCGGCGAGGTCGTGGGCGAGCACGTCTTGGGGCACGGGGCGCGGCGCAGCGTCAAAGCGCTTATACGCCTCGGCGGTGCAGACGCCCTCTGCTGGTTTCACCAGCACCACGGAGCGCCTCGACGTTTCCAGACGGCGTTGCAAAACCTCGCCCACCCGCCGAGCAAGGCACAACCCCGTGGAGGAAAAAACGCCACGTCAGCCCCAAGCGACCGGGCAACGTCGGCCACGCGCTCGTCATCGGCCGCAAGGCCCCACGCCTTCGCGAGGCCCACGAGCACCGCCGCCGCGTTCGACGAGCCGCCGCCTGCCGCCCTGGGCCGGGATGTGCTTTTCGATGCGCAGCTGGATGGCCTCGGGAAGATCGCGGCCCACCGCCCGGGACAGGCGATCAGCAGCTTTGAAGGCGAGGTTGTCGGCCGCCGGCACAGCGAGGTCTTGGCCCGTGCGGTCGGCCAAGTCGATGGTCATGCGACAAGGTTGTCCGCCGGGCCGCCCACGGCAACGTCTCGCGGGACGCCCCTTCGGCGGTGCGCTTCGCCAGCTCATCGGCCGAGATATCTTCTGCGCACAGGTACAACGTATCATGCAGCGCGAGCGCGTGCATGATGGTGTCGGCATCGTGGTAGCCGTCCTCGCGGCGCGCCCCAATGGCCAAAAGCAGATTCACCTTCGCCGGCGACACCAGCTTCATCGTGTTCGGCCCCGAAAGCAGCCGCCGACCACTGGGCCTCCCGGGCCGCCGCCAGCAGGTTCACTTCCGCCTCGCGATTGCGCTGGGCGTTCTCGGTCATTCGCGTTCCTTTCCGTAGTCGGCCGCTTGCCGCTCCCTAGGCGTTCGTCATTCGTTCCGTGGGAAAAATTATAGCGAATGGGAAAGCGACGCCTGAGAGAGTCACCAGCGCTCTTTCAAATCTCCGACAGGAATAGAGACAGGTCAGAAATCAGTTGATCAAAACTGGAAACCTATGGTCTCAAGCATCCAATGGGCACCACGCAGACACCATCTTCACGACGATAGCCGTACTCGGTGGCGGTGATAACGAGCTTCACGTCGGGAGGCGTAATGGAACTTTGCTCCTCCTTTTTGTTGCGCTCGGAAACAAGCCGCTCAATTTCAAGAAGATGCTTTGCGCCTTCATCAATTTCACTTTCGCCCAGCTTGAATTCAACAAGCGCATACCGCCCATCGTCAAGATGGAGCACCGCATCGGCCTCAATCCGTACCGGTCGCGATAGTACGACAACTCGCCCCCCCGAGCGCCGAGGAATATGCCTTCAGATCCCTCATGCAGAGCGACTCAAAGAGGAAGCCTAACGTTTTGAAATCCTCGTTGAAATACGCTGGACTCAGTCCAAGCGCGGCGACGGCAACTGACGGGTCTACCATGTTTCGCTTTCTCGAAGCCCGTATTGCCGTTTTGGATCTAATAGCCGGGCACCAGGCAAGAACGTCCTCAACAATGTAGAGTTTTTCGAGCGCTTCAAGATAATCGTAGAACGTCGACTCAGACAGCTCCGTCGTTGCTCGCACGTCGCGGTAGATCTTCGTCTCTGCTAAAGTGCATAGATTGCGTGCGTAGGAGCGCAGAATCGCTTCCAGCCGGATTTCTCTTTTGTCCATCTATGTCAGACATATCAACAAAGCATGTTTGGCGAAAGATCCTTGGCCTACTGCGAACAACGCAAAGGAGGTGTTGTTGATGGCGTGCGGCCATCCTCCTCGGCATATCGCCACGATCAATCAACTCATCGATGGAAAGCTTCGAGGTGCAGCCGTCATAACTCGTCGAATCATCCAAAGAGCGCTTTAAGAATACGGAGCCCTCTGACTCGCCGCTCTCGAAAAGGCTCATCGGCTGCATCTTCAACGTTGAGATGCGTAAAGTGATACCCGTATGCGGGGTGTCCACCTCTTGCGACGTCGATCAGTAAAATATAGAGCCGTTCTTTTGCTCATCATCCACCGACTTGCGAACAGCGCCCCATAGTTTCGGCGCATCTTGCCACTCGTCGAGCCTCGGCTTCGGGCCCTCCAGCAGCCGCGAAGGCTGCGTTGCCGCTTCCCCAGCAGGTAATTGTCGCGCTTATCCTCATCTTGCAGCTCCACACACTGGCGGCTTTCTGCTTCGCTGTGGTAGTTTTACCGCAGCCCTTAGGGCCCACAATAAGCGTTGCACCGAAAGATTCCAGACGAAACTCAAGCTCTCGATCGGCAATGCGATTGCGATACTGCACTGTCGCTTACTCCCTTCTCAGAGCTTATCCGATTTCATTATCTACATCGTATTTTACACTGATTTGCGATATTCTGTTGGAGAGATTTGCGCTCAAATTTTAGATACATTTGCGACGGAGAGATAAATGGGTTGACTCGTAGGCGAAAAGACCGGCCACACCTCATCCAAGATTTGACATCGGCTTCTTGCGCCGGGCGCGAAGAAGCCGCGCAGCAGGGCCACGCACTCTTCCTCCCGCACGCCACCGGTCACTTCGAACTGGTGGTTCAGGCGCCCATCGGCGTGAATGTCGTACAGCGTGCCCACCGCACCCGCCTTCTGGTCGGGCGCACCGTAACGCAGCGGGCAATGCGCGCCTGGTGCATGAGACCGGCGCACATGATGCAGGGTTCCAGCGCGTGACGTAGACAGTTACAATCGGTTAGACGCCAGGCGTCCAGCACGCGGGCCGCCTCCTTCATGGCGAGGAACTCCGCATGCCCCGCCGGGTCGCGGTCGGCCTCGCGGCGATTGCGGCCCCGAGCGACGCGCGGTTCGGCCAACGGTCGTCGCGTGCCGCGGTCGATGGGCTCGTACACCACGACAGCCCCGATGGGCACCTCCCGCCGCGCCCGCAGCCCGCGCCCTTCAAGGCCAGCGCCATATACTGCGCGTCCAGCGCCTGTTGCTCTTCGGGTGTGCGATGTTCGTTCATGGAGGGGAATTATAAGCGGTGCCGCGCAAACAACCGCCGCGCAACGCGGCAAAGCAGGCGATTCCCCATAATCGCAGCGGAATGTGGTATCCTGTGCGTCGCGTTCGCCGCACAGCGGCGACAGCCCGATGATGCGGAGGCGTGTCCGAGTGGCTTAAAGGAAGCAGTCTTGAAAACTGTCGTGCCGAAAGGTACCGTGGGTTCAAATCCTACCGCCTCCGCCAGAACCTCAAGGCCCGACTCGCTCGGGCCTTTTTCATCTCGACACTTGTCGGTGACAAAAACAAGACCCTCCAGCACATTTATGGACTTATATAGACATTCAAAAAGCCTGCTAAGATCCTAGTCAGGAGATGCGGGAATGCCACATTTGCATTTTGCCTGGTCAGACCCATCATGCTTTGCGTGACGAGTTGGCGCGCGCTACGAAACGGAAGACCGATGCCTATATAAATCAAAAACGCGCACGAAACAGGGAGATGTTTGTCACCAAGCTGCTGGTGCTGCCGTGTCCGACCCCATCACCGCTCGACCGGCGCAAAACCGGGCGTTCTGTCACCGGGTATACCAGCCTTGCCGGCTCCGATCCCCTACCGCCGCTCGATCGGGACGTAGGGCTTGGTGCCGCGGATGTGTTTTTTTGGCCACGGGGCGGATGAGGTAAAGCTTGCAGCGGCGATTTCCTCGAAAGCGGTGCGCTGCCCAGCCGAGCCATGCGAGCGCAGGCGAACGCGGCGTGAACAGATCCTCGGGGATGCCCATCATGGAGTAGATGAAGCCCGGTACATGTCCACGTTCGCGCACAGCTCCTGGTGGAGCCCTTCTCGCGGGCGAAGACCTCCGGGCGTCAAACGCTCGATGGATTTCAGCAGGTTCAGCTCAGCCTCGTATTCCGTGCCGGCGGCCAGCTGCTCGGCGAAGCGCTTGCCGATGACGGCGCGGGGTCACTCAAAGTGTACACCGCGTGTCCCATGCCGTGACGAGCCCCGTGCCGTCATAGGCCTGCTTGTTCACGATCTTCGCCAGGTAGGCGGCCACCTCGTCATCTTCCCAATTCTTCACGTTCTCCTTGATTTCCGCCTGCATGGCGCGCACCTGATGGTTCGCGCCGCCGTGGCGACTGTCCCTTCAGCGAACCGAAAGCGCCGCGTAGGTGGAATAGGGGTCAGTGTCCGCCGAGGGACAGCACATGGGTCGTGAACGACGAGTTGTTGCCGCCGCCGTGCTCGGCGTGCAGGCACAGCATGATGTCGAGCATGCGGGCCCTCTTCGGCGGTGTGAACGAGCGGTCGGGGCGCAGCATGGGGAAAGGAAGGTCTCGGCCGTGGACTGTCCGGGCGCGGATTGCATGTATCATGGGGCTCGTGGTTGAAGGCGGCCTGCTTGGCGTAGTAGGCCAGCACCATGATGCGCGGCAGGCGGCTGATGAGCGAGGCGCCGTGTGAATCTCGTGCTCGGGAGAGCGGTCCTCGGCGGACTCGTCGGCCGCGTACAGGCGCAGGATGGAACGAGCCATCCTGTTCATGAGATCGGGCGAGGTATCCACCATAAGCGTGCTGGCCGTGAATCCGTCGGGCAGCTCGCGCTGGGAATCGATCACTTCCACGAACCGGTTGAGACGCTCCTGCGTCGGCAGCTCTCCATGAGCAGCAGATAGGCCACCTCTTCGAAAGCGAAGCGGCGCGTCGGATCAAATCGCCCAGAGGTCGTACAGGTCGTAGCGCGCAGGCAGGGGAGCCCTCGGCCGGCATCTTCTCGCCGTCGGACATCACATAGCCGTGAACGTTGGAGATGTTGGTCATGCCCGCGAGCACGCCGTGCCGTCGGCGTTGCGCGAGCCGCGCTTCACATCGTGGGCGGCATACAACGCCGGATCGATGGCGTTCACCTGGTAGAAGTTCTCGTACAGGCGCACGCGGCGAGCCTCGTCGTCGCTGATCTCGATGGGCTCGACCTCGTCGATTTCGGCATGGTTGTCCACGCGGATGATGGCTTCATCTATTTCCATGGCCATGGGCACCCTCCCGGAAAATGGTCGCTACAGGGTGTCGGACTATTCTAACGCCTGCCCGCGCCCCCTACAGGCGGGGTACGCTCCGCCGCCGCCCCGCGCGGCGAACGGCGCATTTTCAAAAAAAGTTGAAAATTCTCGTTGACAAGGCTTTGGGGCCGCATGGTTAAATAGTCGTTGCTGTTCGGAAGTGCGCCGTTACCTCCAGCTGGATAGAGGGACTGACTACGAATCAGTACGTCGGGGTTCGAATCCCTCACGGCGCACCATTTTAGATCGTTCAGAACAGAATAGAAGCCGCCTCGAGCGGTTCTTTTTTTGTCAGGCCAAGGAAAGGAACGTTGTTGAAGGTTCGAAAATCGAAACCTCACAGTATGTAGACTTCCGGCTTCTCGCCTCCCGCGCGGTCGTCGGAAGGGACGACTGCCGAGCATCAACCATCGCCTTGGGCGCCACTGCGCTTACGTTCGCACCGTCAGCGACCCGCGCACGCTGCCCCGCCCCGATGCACTGATGCCCACCGCACGGAGGAACGCACATGCTCTATCTTTCTCAAATGATCGGCGAGCCCGTGGTCGACGCGAAGGCGAGAAGACTCGGCACCATATCCGACCTGGCCATTTCCACGGGCGAGGTCTTTCCCCCGCATCACGAGCCTGGCCTTCCAGGGGCCCGGGCGCGTGCCGTTCATGATCTCGTGGCGCAAGTATGTCGACACCTTCGACGACGACGGCATCACGCTGTCGGTGGACGCCCACGACATCCGCTTCAGCTATCTGCAGCCCGAGGAGATCCTGCTGGCGCGCGACCTTCTGAATCGCCAGATCGTGGACACGCAGGGCATGAAGGTCGTGCGCGTGAACGACCTGAAGCTCTCGCAATCCGGCACGCAGTTGCGCCTGCTCGGTGCCGAGGTGGGCGTGCGTGGCATCCTGCGCGGGCTGCATCCGCTGCTGGAAAGGCCGTCGTGAACGTGGCGAAGCTCTTCCACAAGAAGGTGGACGAGCAGATCATCGCCTGGAGCTACATGGACCTGCTCGACCGCGACCTGTCGAGGTGCAGCTGTCGGTGACCCACCGCCGCTTGGACGAGCTGCACCCGCCGACGTAGCCGACATCTTGGAGCAGCTTGACCCCCAGCAGCGTGCCAACGTGTTCCAGCACTTGGACGACGCCCAGGCCACCGAGGCCATCTCCGAGATGGAGGACGAGTACCAGGCCGACTTCATCGACGACTTGCCCGACGCGCGGGCCGCCGAGCTCGGGCAGCATGGACCCGGACGACGCGGCCGACATCGTGCGCGACCTGTCCTACGAGAAGGCCGAGACGCTGCTGCGCCTGATGGGCGTGGAGGACGCCGCGAAATCCGCCGCCTGCTCGGTTACAAGGACGGCACCGCCGGCGGCATGATGACCACCGCAGTTCGTCTCCGTGCCGAAGCGGCCACCGTGGCGACACCATCCGAAGTGCTGCGCGCGCTGCCGAGGGGATCATCCGACGGTGCACTACGTGTACATCACCGACGAGTACGGCAAGCTGCTCGGCGTGAACTCCACGCTCGTTCTGTACAACGCCGACCGCCTCATGGGCGACATCATGTACGACGACATCTCAGCTGCCTTCCCGAGGAAACGGAGGAGGACGTGGCCGCCGACATCTTCAGTACGAATCCCGGCCATGCCCGTGGTGGACGAGCACGGCACCCTGCTCGGCATCGTCACCACCGACGCCTGGACGCCATCGAAGACATCGAGCGGCGACAAGACGAAGGCCACGGCTGTCATTGCCGGCCTGTTCGCGTCTCCATCCTGTTCCTTTACCTGTTTTGCTGCAACTGGCGGGCTCGCTGCATCTCGGCGGCCTGCACTACTAGGAGGCTGCCATGAACGCGAAGGACATGCAACGGCCGCCGGGCGCCTGGGCGCCGAAGAGAGCGCGGCACCAGGCAGCCGAGGAGATCGCCGATACGGGCATTCCCGCCGGCGAGCAGATCGGCCCCGCCGCGACAAAAAGCCGTCGAAGCTACTGCTGGTGCTGGCGGCCATGGGCCCCGGCGTCGTGACCGCCATGGCCGGCAACGACGCCGGCGGCATCTCCACCTATTCCACGGCCGGCGCGAACTTCGGCTTCGGCACCCTGTGGGTCATCCCCATCATGTGCGTGCTGCTCGCCGTCGTGGAGACCACGGCCGGCCGCATGGGCGCCGTCACGGGCAAGGCTTCGCCGCGCTCATCCGCGAGCGCTTCGGCATCCGCATCGCCGCCTTCGCCATGCTGGCGCTTCTGGTGGCAACGTGGCCACGACGTTCTCCGAATTCGCCGGCATCGCCTCGGGCATGGAGATGTTCGGCGTGTCGAAGGCATCTCGTTCCCGTGGCGGCCTTGGGCGTGTGGCTGCTCGTGGTGGGCGGCTCCAGCTAAAGGCGTGCAGCGGTGTTCCTCGGGCTGTCGCTGGTGTTTCTCACCTATGTGGTGGCGGCGTTCCTCGCGCAACCGAACTGGGGCGAGCGCTGCATGACACCGTGGTGCCCACCTTTGTCGGCGACGTGAGCTTCATCTCGCTCGTCATCGCCATGATCGGCACCACCATCGCGCCTTGGATGATGTTCTTCAACCAGAGCAACGTGGTGGAGAAGGGCCTCACCCCTAAAGACCTCTTCTCGCAGAAAGCCGACGCCGTCTCCGGCACCATCGCCGCCTGCGTGGTGGCCTGGTTCATCATCGTGACCACAGGTGCCGGTGCTCTTCCCCGCCGGCATCACCATTGACTCGGCGGCCGATGCCGCCGCGGCTCTCGCCCCCTTCGCCGGCCCTATGCCGAGGCGCTCTTCGCCGTGGGGCTCATCGCGGCGTCGTTTTTAGCTGCCTGCGTGCTGCCGCTGACGACCGCGTTTGTCATCTGCGAGCCTTCGGCTGGGAGGCGGGCGTCTCCCTTCCGGAAGTGGCGCGAGGCCCCCGTTCCAAATCCATCTTCACCTTCGTGATCGCGTTCTCGGCCATCGTGGTGCTCATTCCCGATGTGAACCTGTTGGGCATGATGCTGACGGCCCATTCGTCAACGGCGTCATTTTGCCCATTCTGCTGGCGCTCATGGCCGTCATCTCGGCGGACAAGTACATCATGGGCGACTCCCGAAGCGGACGCGTGTCGAAGGTGCTTCTGTGGGCCACCGTCGGTGTGGTGGCGGCGCTCACCGTGGCGCTGCTCGTGATGCAGGTGCTGGGGCTCGCATAGCCGTCCGCTCCGTCCGCTCCATCCGCCGCACGCCTCTCTTGCCGGCTTGCGCTCCCGCCCACTTAAACGCTCATCGATTACCAAATTCAACAGGGTGTTTACGTAAGCGAATCGGTGCGCTCATACGTTTGGTACATC
>VOFB01004713.1_pt1 | contig 16080 bp, 21 predicted proteins | sample 5384141 | NCBI WGS metagenome assembly VOFB01 (sample SAMN12384721, study PRJNA508395) | human gut metagenome | isolation source: healthy gut A | host: Homo sapiens | reverse complement strand
CGTCGCTCATGCGGTACAAGGATGCGGATTACTATGTCGGACACGAAACCGTGCTGCTCGATACGCTGTATGAAAGCGGATCATACCGCATTTTCGCCGTGCTGAATTTTCACAGCGGCGAGTGGGACGCTTCGCAGGCGGATTTTGAAAGCGACGCGGCATTTCTGGAATTTATTCGGTACGCCCGGCGGAACGCACTGTACGACACGGGCGTGACGGTCGGCGCGGAGGATTCCATCCTCACGCTGATTACCTGTGACCGAAGCTATGGCGGCAAAGCGGGACGGCTTTGCAGTCATGGCGGTGCTTGAAAAAAGCAGGAGGAGCTTATGAAACACAAAATCAAACGTCTTTTATCTTTGCTGCTGTCGCTGACGATGCTGACGGCGGCGCTGCCTACGTCGATATGGGCGGAAGAAAAACGGAGTTTTCCCAAGCAACAGGCGCGGAAGCAGAGCTTCCGAACGAGCCGGAAGAAACAGCCGAGCCGGAACTGCCGGTTGAATCACCGGAAGCAACATCAGAGCCGGAGCTTCCAAGCGAGCCGACGGAACTGCCGTCGGAAACCGAAACGCCGGAGGGCACGGCAGAGCCGACCCCGCAGGTTACCGAAGAACCCATGCCAACGCCCGAACCTGAAGCGGCGTATCAGGCGGGCGTGTTCGTTCTCGTCACGGAAAATACGCGCGTGTTTTCGGATGTGGATGAAACGGCGGACGAGGCAGACGGCGAGTTGTACGACGGCAGTTTTGTCCGCACCGCAAACGTCCGGGTGGAAGAAGTCCGTCAGGACGGCATGGGGCGAACATGGCTGCTGGTGCGCTATCTGTACGGCGAGGGAAGAACCCGATGGAGAGATGGCGTGGACGGACACGGCGACGGTCTGGGTGCTGGCAGAGGAAACCCAGCCGTCCGATGCGTCAGATTATGACGTGACGGCTTACGCCTTCCCGTTTACGCCGGTGGAGCTGTACGCGGCGGATACCCCGCCGAGATTGCAGACGCTCAGCGGCAACACGGGCGAGTTTTACGCGGGGCAGACGGTATACGCCTATTCCGTGCATGACGACGTGCAGATTGCGTCGCTCAAAAACTATGGCGCGATTTACGCGACAAGGCATTACATCAACGAGCATGTGGTCTATTGCCTTGAACACACGATGAACAGCCCCGGCATCAGGAACAACCCGGACGGTCCGTATCATGTGGTTGATCTGGCGCAGTACGGGCAGACGCAGGGTTACTCCGGCATCATATACAGCGAAAAGACGATGCACGCCATCGGCTGGGTACTGCGGCATACGTTTCCCTTCATGGGGATTGACCGGTATGAGGATGAATGCCTTGAATGGTCGAGAGCGGCTGGACAGTTTGCCATCCGCGAGGTCATCAAACAGCTGGAAGGTTCACAGTATGTCCGCGATTATTGGCGTATGGATGATTTTTACCGCGCAACAGGTCAAGCACCCAAGGAATATCTCGAATATGCACGTTGGCTGGCGGCAAATGCCCTGACCTATGCGCAAATGACCGGCGAAATCACGGTGTCGAATGTGTCCGTATCCGTCGCCAACGGCGTATGCACCGGCACGGCGACGCTGACCACGGACGCGCCGCGCATTCGCATCCGCCGCTCGGTCGGAACGATTACCGGCTATACGGGCGGCGAGGACGGAACATACGTCTATCTGAACAGCGGCGACACCATTACCGTTTCCCAAGCAGGAAGCGGTTTTTCTTTTTACCGCGGAATCCGTTTCGACGGAGGAGCTGGAAGCCAATTTTCTGGTCGCTGTGCCGGATGCGAATGTGCAGAAGGTCGTCATTCCGCAGCGGGGATCGCCGTATCCGCTCAAGTCCACGGAAATCCGCTTTGATATGCCGAACGGCGCGCTGATTGTGACCAAGACGGATGCGGCAAGTGGCGCGGTGCTGGCGGGCGCAACGTTCGAGCTGACGAATGCTTCCGGCACAGTTGCGGCGACGCAGACCACAGGCGCGGACGGTACGGCGCACTTTGATAACCTTCCGGAAGGAAATTATACCGTGCGCGAAATCAACGCGCCGACGGGATATCTCGTCGCTGTGCCGGATAGTCAGAGCGTGACCGTCACGGCAGGCGAAACGACGGGCGCGGCGTTCGCGGATGAACGGACTCGAGGCAGAATCCGTATCGCCAAGACGGACAGCCTGACGAAAGAATCATTGGCAGGCGCGGAGTTCACCATTACACGCACAGACGGAACGGGAACGCCCATCGTGCTGACCACCGATGCAAACGGATATGCCGAAACGGACTGGCTGGATTATGGGCGGTATCGCGTGACGGAGAGCAAAGTTCCCGCACACTATGAAACCAGCGGCTTTTCAACCGAAATCGACTGCACGGAAAACGGAAAGACCTATCTCATCGAGGTCGAAAACGAACCGACGAAGGGCTTTATCCAGATTGTCAAGACCGACGCACTGGACGGCAGACCGATTGAGGGCGTGCAGTTCGATATCGTGGACGCGGGCGGCAACGTTGTCGGCACAATGACCACGGACGCAAACGGTGCGGCAACGTCGCCCGCATTGTTCAAGGGACAATATACCGTGCGCGAGCATGAAAACCCGACGGGCTATGTGGCGGAACTGGCGCAGCAGGACGCGGCGGTGAATCCGGACGAAACGACATATCTGGGCGCGAGCAATCAGCCGATTCAGGGCAGGATCAGGATCGTCAAGCGGGATCAGCTCACAAAAGAGCTGCTGGCGGGCGCGGAGTTTACCGTCACGCGTCTCAGCGGTCTGCCATCCCATCAAGGAGCAGGCGACGGCGAGGTGGTTGCGGTCATTGCGACGGATGCGGACGGCGTTGCCGAAACCGGCTGGCTGACGTGGGGAACCTACCGCGTGACGGAAAGCAAAGTGCCGGTGCATTTCGTAGACACGGGTTTTTCAGCGGATATCGTCATTGACGAGGAAAACTTCAAAACCTGTGAGCTGGAAGTCGAAAATGAGCCGACCAAAGGCTTTATCCGTTTGACCAAACCGACCGGGCAAACGGCAACCCGATTGCGGGCGTGAAGTTTGATATCTATGAAAACGACGAATACGGAAATGCGCTTGTCGGCAGCATGACGACCGGCGCGGACGGCGTGGCAATCTCCGAACCGCTGCGCAAGGGACGCTACATCGTGCGCGAGCATGGCGCGACAAAGGGCTACGTCTTTGAAGAAATCGCGCTGGACGCGACGGTCAAGCCCGACGAAACGACCGATCTTGCGGCGACGAATCAGCCCGTCCGGGTCAAAATCAAGATTTATAAGCGCGATAAGGACGAATATACAAGCGATAACCCCAACAGCAAAAATCGAAAAACCCTGCCCAGACAGGCGAGCATCGACCCGCCGAAATCACGCGGCGACGGCGAGCTGACCGGCGCGGTCTTTCAAGTGCTGGCGGGCGCGGCAATCAAGGACAGACAGGGCAACGTTCTGTTCAAAAAAGGCGATACCGTCGTGGATGGCTGACGACGGCGGGCGAGGATGCGAGTGCCGTAACGGGCGAGTTGTGGCCGGGACTGTATGAAATCGTGGAGTTGACCCCGCCAAAGGGCTATCATCCGAGCGAAAAACACATCTTCGTCGATACCGTCAGCGCCGCAGGGCAGTCTGAAGAAGCCGTCGTGGAATATGAGGGGCTGAAAACCAACACCATCCGGCTGGGAGCACAGGCTATCGTCAAGATTTTAGGCGACGACCACGACGACCCTGCCCCGGATCGCGTCGAGCAGCCGGAAGCGGGCGCAGAGTTCAACGTGTATCTCAAAAGTGCGGGCAGCTATGAGAACGCGCGTCCGTTTGAGCGCGATCATCTGGTGACGAATAAGCGCGGATACGCCAAGACCAAGGCACTGCCCTACGGCATCTATGTGCTGGAGCAAACGAAGGGCAAAGAGGGCTATGAAATCAAAGGCGCGATTGAGTTTGAAATCGACGGGACGGAGGATATCCAGAACCCGCCGCCGCTGACACTCAGCGACCGTCCGATTCTCTACCGCCTTCGTATCCTCAAGATGGATCGAGAAACGGGCAAGACCATCACGCTGGCGCATACGTCGTTTAAGCTCAAGGACACAAACGGCGAAACGGTGCGCCAGACGGTGCATTATCCGACCGAAAAGGAGATCGACACGTTCACCACGGATGAAACGGGCGGCGTGACCCTGCCGGAAACGCTCAGGTGGGGCTTGTACTACATCGAGGAGATTTCCGCGCCGGAAGGATACCTGATTCAGACGGAATCTCTGCCCGTGATGATCGGGCATGACGGCGACGAACCCGGGCAGACGTATGAGCTAAACGTCGAAATGCAGGATGAGCCGGTCAAGGGGCGGATTCTCGTGAAAAAGACCGGCGATATGCTCGTCGGCTTTGAAACCGTGGACGCATACGGCTATGCGGTGCAGAAGCCGGTCTATGAACAGCGGAATCTGGCAGGTGCGGTCTTTGAACTGCGTGCCGCAGAGGAGATCGTCGGCAGGGACGGAACGGCGTGGTACGCCGAGGGTGAGCTGGTCGATACGATCATCACGACGGCGGGCGGCGAGGATGCGTCCAAACTTCTGCCGCTGGGCAGATATACGCTGACCGAGGCCCAAGCGCCGGAAGGATACGCGCCGGATGATACGCCGCACGAAATCGAGCTGGCGTATGCGGACGATCAGACCCCGTTGGTGCAGATCCGCGTGGAGGTCGGCAATACCTATCTTCCCGCCGTTATTACGCTGCACAAAGAAGCCGAAGTCATTCGCACGACGGAAGCAAACGGTGAAGTGCTGCGGACGCTGCACAGCGAGCCGGGCGAAGGCTTTGTGTTCGGGCTGTTCAGCGAGCGGGATATCCATGAAAACGGCGTGACCCTGCTGGCAGATACGCTTGTGGCTGTCGGTACGACTGATGAAAACGGCAGGCTGACGTTTGACGGCACATTTCCGCATGGCGACTACTATGTGCGCGAGCTGCAAGCCAAGACAGGCTGGAAGCTCAATCCAAACCGTTTCCCGATTACGCTTGAGCCGGGCGGCGACGTGGTAATCCGCGTCGAGCTGGCGCAGCCCATCTATGACGAGCTGGTTTATACGCCCGTGACGCTGACCAAAACCGATATCACCGGCGCGAAAACCGTTCCGGGCGCACAGATCGAGGTCAGAAACGAGCAGGGCGAAATGATTTACCGCGCCACGACCGATGCGAACGGCGAAATCCCGGATATCCCCGTTACGCCGGGAACATACGCCTTCCGCGAAATCCTTGCGCCGAGCGGCTATGCGCTCAATGAAGCCGAAACACGCTTCACGGTGGACGAGCAGGGAAATGTCACGGGCAACACGATGCTGCGCGACGACTATACCCGCGTACAGCTCCGCAAGCAGGACGAAAACGGCGTGCCGCTTTCCGGCGTGGAATTTGCGCTGGTTACGGAAACAGGCACGCGCCTGATGACCCCCGTTTCGGACGCAAACGGGTTGGTGACGTTTGAAAAATCCCGTATGGCAGATATACCGTCGAGGAAACCCAGCCGCTCCCCGGCTATTTCAAAACCGCCGTGCATGTCCGTTTGACGGTGGACGGTACGTTTGTCAACGAACGAGCCGCTGGAAACTGTCACCAATACGCCGATGCGCCTTGCGTATAAGAAGGTGGATACATCCGGCAGACCGCTTGCGGGCGTGGAGTTCAGCCTGATTAACGCCGCAACCAACGTCGTGACCGAGGTGGCGACGAGCGATGAAAACGGCGAATTTATCTTCCGTCACATCGACTACGGTGACTGGATTATCCGCGAAACCGCCGCGCCCAATGGATACAGGCGCATGGAGGACATGCTGCTGCATATCGGCGAGGACTTCGTGCAGCCTGAGCCGATTACGCTGGTCAACGTGCCAAACGGCTATATGTTCATGAAGATGGACGGTGACGGCAATCCGCTTTCCGGCGTGAAATTCGTGCTGGAAGATGCAAACGGAAATGTGCTGCGCGAGATGGAGAGCGGCGAGGACGGCACGGTGCTGCTTGAAAATCTCGATGATGGTCAGTACGTCGTCCGTGAAACCGAAGCACTCAAGGCTATGTGAAAACCGAGGACACGCTGACGTTCACCATCGACGAAGGCTACGTTGTTCCCGAAGAAATGCCCTGCCTTGTCAATGAAAAGGAGAACGAAAAGCACGATATTCAGACCGGCGTGGATATTGAGCTGACCCCGATGATGACGGAGGGCGCGGCACTGCTGCTGCTTGCCGGAATTATCCTGATCGGGCGCAGGCTGGCGGACAGAAACGGAGGAAAAGAAGTAAGATGAGGTATTTGCTGCACAGGCTGGCGGTTCCGCCGTGAATCGCCTGTAAAATCAGAGAAAGGAGTTGATTTTCTTGCAGGAAAGAAGTTGAAATGCGCACCGTTACGATGGCATTTCATGCGAGCAAATTCTCAGGAAGGGTAATGAAAACGGCATAGCAAAGCTGCTTCACGCCATGCATGGCAAATTGACTGTGCCGCATGGCAAGCAGTCTGTCCGACAGCTTGCACGGCAAAATCAGGGCATGACCAACATTGAGATCGACGATCCCGATATCCATGCCTTTGAACGCATTGCGCGTAAATATGGCGTGGACTTCGCCGAACTAGCCCGTCAAGAGGGCGAAAAGTGATGAAACGAAATATCTCGTTTTCTTTAAAGCCCGCGACGCGGACGCGCTGACGGCAGCTTTTCAGGAATATACAGATCGGCGCGTTCGTCAGGCAGAGCACCCGTCCCTGATGGAAATCCTGAATGAGATGAAGGAAAAGGTCGCCCGGACTGCCCCGACGCGCAAGGCGGAAAGGGAGCGGACGCGATGAAAAGAAAATGGCTGCATGAACTGCCGTATCTGCTGATTGCGCTCTACGCGACGAAAATCGGGCAGGCATGGCGGCTGGCAGAAGGAACGGATGCGGCGCATAAGCTGCTGAGCCTGATGGACAGCCTTTCTGCGTCGTTCGCGTCGCCCCTGCCGAGTTTTGAGCTGCATGACTTATGCATCGGGCTGCTGCTGGGCGCGTGCTTTCGTCTGTTCATTTCATTAAAGACAGTGAAAAAAAAAGTATCGTAAAGGACGTGAGTATGGCTCGGCACGCTGGGGTACGCCGGAGGATATCAAGCCCTTTATCGACCCCGTGTTTGCCAACAACGTGATTCTGACGCAGACGGAACGGCTCACGATGAGCAGCCGCCCGAAGAACCCGGCGTATGCCCGCAACAAAAACGTATTGATTATCGGCGGTTCGGGCAGCGGCAAGACGAGATTCTTCGTCAAACCGAACCTCATGCAGTGCGTGTCGGAGAAATATCCCTGTTCGTTCGTTGTGACCGACCCGAAGGGCAGCATCCTCGTTGAATGCGGCAGCTTGCTTCAACGAAGCGGCTACCGCATCAAGATACTCAACACAATCAATTTCAAAAAGTCGATGAACTATAATCCGCTGGCGTATATCCATAGCGAAAAGGATATTTTGAAACTGGTAAACTGCCTGATTCTCAATACAAAAGGAGGGTAAAAGCAACGACCCCTTCTGGGAAAAGGCGGAAACGCTGCTCTATACCGCCCTGATCGGCTATTTGTATGGTGTTGTTCCGGAAGAAGGAATTCCATTTCAATCAAAAAGATGTTGGAGGAGTTCGCCGCACAGCAGGGCTTTACAAACATTGTCCATTTCACGGACGATGGCATTAGTGGTACTTGCACCGTCCCGGTTTCTGGCAATGATGAAAGAGGTGAACGAATACTACCTGCAAGGACATGAGACACTATCAAAGTCCGGTAAAATCCGTTCCACTTATCGCCATCAATGACGGCGTCCCAAACGGCCCCTTTCCGCAAGAACGAATACCGGCAAGCCGTAAAATCCCACTTTTCACAGGCACGGTCATTTACGGCTATCTCTGGAACGAAGCCAGAGACCAATGGTTGGTTGACCCCGAAGCCGCTGATGTGGTAAAGCGTATCTTTGCCATGACGATTGACGGCTACGGTCCGTATCAGATCGCCAGCAAACTGAAATCGGAAAAGGTGCTTATTCCGTCTGCTTACCTTGCCCAACACGGCGAGGGCGTGAACAAAAACAAGACTTTCAAAGATGTGTACGGCTGGGGTTCTTCCACCATCTGCAACATTCTTGAAAAGCGTGAATATCTGGGACACACCATCAATTTCAAGACCCGAAAGCACTTCAAGGACAAGAAAAGCCATTATGTCCCGGAGGACGAATGGACGATTTTTGAGAATACGCACGAAGCCATTATTGACCAGCAGACCTTTGACCTTGTGCAGAAAATCCGTGGGAATGTCAGACGCTACCCGGACGGCTGGGGCGAAGCAGCTCCCCTCACGGGCTTACTCTATTGCGCCGATTGCGGCGGCAAGATGTATGTCCACCGCACCAACAACGGCAAGCGCATTTCTCAATACACCTGTTCCCAATACAGCAAAGTCCCAGTTGAAAGCTCTGCAAGACCCAGCATCGTATCAATGAAGATGTGGTACTGTCCCTTGTTTCCGAAATGCTCAAAGCCATTGCCGAGTATGCGAAGCATGACCGAGCCGAGTTTGTCCGAGTGGTACAGGAAGCGCAGTCCAGCCAGCAGACAGCAGAGGTCAAGAAACAGCGCACACGCCTTGCCACCGCAAAGCAGAGAGTGTCCGAGCTGGAAGTCCTGCTCTGTAAAATCTATGAGGACAACATTTTGGGAAAACTGTCCGACAGCAGATATCCACTCTTTGGACGCTCAATACGCAAAGGAGCAGAGCGGAGCTGACCGCTGAAATCTCTGCTCTGGAAAAGGCAGTCAAGCAGTTATGAGAAGCAGGAAAAGAACGCTGACCGCTTTATCGCTCTGATTGACAAGTACGAGAACTTTGACACTCTGACGATTGCCATGCTCAATGAGTTTATTGAGAAAATCCTTGTGCATGAGCGTGACCGCAAGGGCAGTATTCAGACCACACAAGAGGTCGAGATTTACTTCAATTTCGTTGGGCGTTTCGTTCCCCCGGCGTTTGGCGAGGTGGAGCTTACCCCCGACCGTTGAGGAAATCCGCAAGCGTGAGGAACGCAAGGACAGGCTTCATCAGAACTATCTCAAGCGCAAAGCCAGCGGAGCGCAGAAGCGATACGAGGACAAAATCAGAGAGAAAGAAAAAGGCAGAAATCGACGCAAAGAAAGCCGCCATTCGTGCCGAGGATATTGCAAAGGGCGTGTTTATTCCTGTCAGCAGTTTACCGCAGAGAGAGCCGCAGAAAGGAGTGCAGACCGCATGAAACCGACATACACACAGAACGGCGATTATCTCATTCCCGACATTACCATTCGCCAACCGAAAAGCCCACTTGGACACTATGGCAGACTTCGCAAAGCCTATCTGCAAGCACCGTCCGATACTGTTCAATGAGCTGGTGCTATCCGAAAAGCTCTTCGAGCATTGCCGAGATTGAAGAAGCCGCCCGACACCGCATTGACTGATCCTGCCGGAGCTGATGAAAGCAGTACGGCGTGACCGAGCAATTGAAAGCGGAAAATCAAATGGAATGGGTGCGGCAGATGAATTCAAAAAGGCTCTCTTGAAATGATACTTTTGTGCTTGATCGGACGCAAAGAAACCTACGGCTATGAAATCATTACAGAGCTAAATAACAGCGCGTCCATTTTGGGCTATGCAAAAGAGGGAACGATTTACCCTATTCTGTATCGTTTGCAGGAAGCCGAGTTAATCCAATGCCGATTAGCCCCGGCAGCGGCAAATGGCGGATCAAAAAAATACTACTCCCTTACCCATAAGGGCAGAGAGGTATTAGACGAGCTGATTTTATTTTGGGCGAGCTATGAAAGTTGTGTAAATGGCTTTATTGCCACCTATCAAACAGCGGAGGTATCAGAATGAAAGAGCAATACATTAAGCAAGTGGAAAAGGAATTGAGTTTAACACGCAAAGCAAAAAAAGAGGTCGTGCGTGATCTGAATGAAGTCTTTGCTTCTGCGTTGGAGCATGGCGAAACGGAACAACAGGTAATCGAACGGTTAGGCACTCCCAAAGAGTTTGCAGAGAATACCGCCGAGCAGTTAGGCATTGACAGCGCAGCACCGCAGAAACGGAAAGGGATTATTTCGAGCGTTGCAGCCCTTGTCGTTGCCGTTGCAGCGTTTGTGATTTGCGCCACTGCTAAAGTCCGGGAAAATTACCGGATGGGCAATCGGACAAGCAGACGCAATGACAAACATTCAAGTTGAGGGTGCATTGAGCTTTGATTTAACGCAGATCATTTTCCTTATCGGAATTGTTGCGGCTGTAATCGCAATCATTCAGATTATCCGAACCGTCCGCAAAAACAGGAGGTAGCTATGAAAAAATTTGTTTCAATAATCGCTATTTTACTTATGCTTTCTTTGGCTGCCTGTTCCAATCAAGAGACACCGCCAGCAACAGACAAATCCAACACACAAAACAGATAGTGTTACAATGCTTGAAGAAGGTGTATGGCCTGTGAATGAATACACCGGGGCTTCCCGATCCCGTCCGGTACGGTCGGTTGGGCAATGCTCGATACTGAACACGGATATTGCTCTATCAATATTGTAGATATTAGTGAAACAGATTATAATGACTACATGGACTTTTTAGAAGAGGGCTTCTCCGTCTTTTCAGAAGAAATCAAGAGGGGACTTTTTCTATATAATCCAACGGAGAAAAGGCTGTCGGAAGATATTGAGGGACAGGACTAAGAGTGAGAACACAAAAAATTTTTTTAGGAACTAAAGGGCGCAACTGCCTCGATCGAGGAATGTTTCGTCCTGCAGAGCTCATTCCGTCAGCAGGAGAAAACTGCCCGACCGAAATTTTCCGCTTCCGTGGGAGAATAAAATGCGGCTACTGCCGTCCGCAAACAGCATGAAATGCTGTTCGCCGCCAGCAAGGTTTATAAATTGCATCAATATCTATCAGTCAAATGGTGAGCAAGAAAGGGTGATTTACATGAAAAAAATGTTTATACTGGTTATGGCAGTTATGCTCTGTTTCACACTAACTGCTTGCAATGAAGAAGAAAATATCGACTTTCCTTTTGAATTGTCTAGTATCGAAAATGTGGAAATGTTCCGCTTCACTAATCCTGCGGATGCGGAGAAAAAAGTGATTACCAAATCAGAAGATATTGAAGAAATTTATCAGACTTTTGAAAGTGTTTCTCTGAAAGATAAAACAACTGAACCTACTGCTGGTGGCTCAGTGACCAGTTTCCGATTTAATCTTTCTGATGGTACATCTTATGAGGTTATCTATTCGGAGGTCGCTGTAAAATCTGGAAGAGTCATCACAACAGGCATGGAACAAGATTTCTTCACTTCAGCCGGTATAGGAGCATTCTGGGGGAGTTACGACTACGAAGTAACAACTGCATCGAAAAACAGACCGTTGATACACATGACCGTGTGAAAAAATCAGCGGTCTTTTTTTATACCCATTTTCAAAAAAGGAGGTCATGAAACATGGCAAAAACGAAAACCCTCGACCAGCTTAGAGCCGAAAAAGAACAAGCTGAAGCTCAGCTTCTTCAGGAACAGCACAAGCTCCAAAGGCTGGAACAGAGGAAGAAACACTATGAGAAAGGCGAACGCAAGAAACGCACCCACCGCCTTTGCAATCTGGGCGGCATGGTGGAAAGCGTTGCCCCGGAGGTTAAGGACTTGACACGCACCGAAATGACAGAGCTGATGGAACACATCTTTTCCCTGTCCGAAGTCCAGCGAGCCGTCCGTCACATGGCGATTACTCATATCAGCCAAGCAAACAGAGAAAAGGAGTTGAAAGCCGATGGCACTATTTCATCTGAGCGTCACGCAGACTAAGCGAAGCGCAGGACAGTCCGCTATTGCTTCTGCCGCCTACCGTGCCGGGGAGCGATTGTATAGCGAGTATTACGGCGAATACAGCGACTACACCCGCAAGGGCGGCGTGATCTGCTCTGACATTCTCTTGCCGTCCCATGCTCCCCCGGAATTTGCAGACCGTCAGACCTTGTGGAACGCCGTGGAAAAAGCCGAGCGTGGTAAGAACGCCCAGCTTGCATACAGCTTTGACATTGCCTTGCAGAATGAATTTTCCCTTGAGGAAAACATCGCTCTTGCAAGGCAATTTTTATTGGAGAACTTTGTGAGCCGTGGCATGGTGGTTGACTTCGCCGTACACCAGCCAGACCGGGAGGACGGCGGCATACCAAACCCACATTTTCATGTGCTTTGCCCTATCCGCCCCATCGAGCAGAACGGCAAATGGGGACTAAAGCAACGCCGGGTGTATGAGCTGGACGAGGACGGCAACCGTATCCGGGACGCAGACGGAAAGTTTGTGTTCAACGCCGTTCCCACTACCGACTGGGGCAGTCCCGAAACGCTGGAATACTGGCGGCAGACATGGGCGGAGCTATGCAATGCCAAGTTTGCGGAAAAAGGTATTGATGTTCGTATCGACCACCGGAGCTATGAGCGTCAGGGCGTGGAGCTTCTTCCCACCGTCCACGAGGGCGCAACCGTCCGGGCAATGGAGAAGAAAGGTATCCGCACCGAAAAGGGAGAGTTCAACCGCTGGATCAAAGCCACCAATGCCGTTATCCGGGACATCAAGAAGAAAATCACTCTCCTGTTTGATTGGATTGCCGAAGCAAAAGCAGAGCTTGCCAAGCCACAGGCACCCAACCTTGTTTCTCTGCTGAACGCCTATTACACCAGCCGCAACGCCGGGGCGTATTCCCAGAAAGGCAAGGTCAGCAATCTAAAGGAGATGAACGAGACTTTCAATTATCTTCGGAAGAATGGCATTTACACCCTTGAAGATTTGGAAAGCCATGTCAACGAACACAGTGCTGCCACAGAGAGCTTGAAGAAAACGCTGGACGAACAGACCGCCCGAATGAAAGCAATTAAGCAGCTCTATGACAGCTCCGCTGCTTTCCAGAACTTGAAGCCTGTCTATGACGGCTTGCAGAAAATCAAGTTTGAGAAGCCCAGAGCCAAGTACAAGGCAGAGCATGAAGCGGAACTGATACAGTTCTACGCCGCCAGACGAAAGCTGACCGGGGAGTTCCCAGACGGCAAGGTGGATATGAAAAAGCTGTCCGACGAGTATGACGAGCTGGAACAGGTGCACAACACCACCTATGGCGAGTTTAAGACCGTCAGAGACGATTTACACCGCCTTTGGAAGGTCAAGTCATGTGTAGATACTGCCGCCCGATTTAACGAGCGCACAGAGGAACAAAAGCTCCAAAATCGACCCCAAACACGACACAAAAAGGAGGAACTATCCCGATGAATTACACCCAAGCACAGATTGACCGGGCAAACGCCGTCAGTCTGGAAGATTTTCTCCGCACACAGGGAGAGACACTTATCAAAAGCGGACGGGAATACCGCTGGAAAGAACATGACAGCCTGACCGTCCGGGGAAACAAATGGTTTCGCCACAGCCAGAGCAAGGGCGGCTATCCCATTGATTTTGTCATGGAGTTTTACGGCAAGTCCTTTCCCGAAGCTGTCCAGCTCTTAACCGGCGAAAGCGGTGAGGGACAGAGCGAAGCCAGCACAGCACCGCCCACAGCGTTTCACTTGCCCTTGCACAACAGGACAGCCGACAGAGCAATCCAATATCTCACAGAAAGCCGAGGTCTCAACAAAACGCTTGTTGAGGCTTTTCTTCTTTCCGGGGATATTTACGAGGACGCAAAGCGGCACAATGTTGTGTTTGTCGGCAGAGACCGAAGCGGTACACCGAGATACGCCCATGTGCGAGGAACGGCAGACCCATTCAGACAGGACATTGCCGGGTCTGACATTCGGGCAAAGCCCTTGACCGTTTTCTTTCTGAACGCAAGGACACCCAAAAAAAGTGTTCCTCTGCCTTGACAGCGACACCGCTGGAAATGAAGCCTGCACACGACTGGCACAGGACATTCCCGGTGAGATCGCCGTCATGCGCCTTGTCCCGGCAAGGAAAGACTGGAACGATGTTCTCCGTCAGCAAAGGGACATTCCGAGCCACAAATTCATAGCCGAGACAATCACGCTGCGAGAGCTGCCCACCGCCCAGCCTGTCCCCATGCTCCGCATGGCAGATGTGGAGCTGACGAGCGTGGATTGGCTATGGTTTCCCTATATCCCCTTTGGAAAGCTGACAATCATACAGGGCAACCCCGGCGAGGGCAAGACCTACTTTGCCATGCGTCTTGCGGCGGCTTGCACCAACCGAAAGCCTGCCCGGTATGGAAACACTTGAGCCTTTCAATATCATCTATCAGACCGCCGAGGACGGTCTGGGTGATACTGTCAAGCCCCGACTGATAGAAGCAGACGCAGACCTCGAACGAGTGCTTGTCATTGACGATAGAGACACACCGCTGACCCTTGCCGATGAACGCATAGCAAGGGCAATCCGGGAAAACAGCGCAAGGCTGGTTATCATTGACCCGGTACAGGCTTTTCTGGGTGCAGATGTGGACATGAACCGGGCAAACGAGGTGCGCCCGATATTCCGCAGTCTGGGAGACATTGCACAGGCTACCGGGTGCGCTATCGTGCTGATTGGACACCTCAACAAAGCCGCAGGAACGCAAAGCACCTATCGGGGATTAGGGTCTATCGACATTACGGCGGCAACCTGTCGCCTGACGGCGGCAGCCTGTTTTGACAACGACTCGATGAAACTTCGTGGAAGAAATGTACCCTCCAAAATCTAAAACATATTTTTCGGAGGTACTATTTATGGCTTTCTTTAATTCTGCTGTTGGTGTTCTTCAGACCCTCGTTGTGGCGCTGGGCGCTGGCCTCGGCATTTGGGGTGCGGATAGCCAGCCCTGCCACTATTCCGAAGTCAGGGGAACGCAATAGAAAAATTCATAGCTGTATGCTATACTTAATTAGCATTTGAACATATCAAGCTGACACAGCAATCTCTTTGCTTGCCGTTAATGCGCGTCTACCAATAGTCCGCAGAAAGCAAGAGTAGCGTAAAGGTATAAAAATTTCAAACTTCTTTGTAACGAAATTCCGATTTCTCCGTCTAACCTATGAAGCTGAAGGAGGTGATGACAAGTATGGACTATGAAAAGCTCTATAAAGCCTACTATTTACAGGTATACTCGTATACTATTTCTCTTGCCAAAAATCGTGAGATAGCAGAGGAAATCACGCAGAACACATTCTATAAGGCTGTTTCTACAACATCACAATTCAAAGGTAAGTCAGATGAATTGACATGGCTCTGCTCCATAGCAAAAAATCTTTACCATGATGAAATGCGAAGCCGTCAGCGAGTAGCTGATGTGAGTGAAATCAATGACTTGCCATCAAATGAAAATGTTGAGAACTCAGTTGCAGATTCTGACATGGCGTTCCGCATACACCTCGTTCTTCACCGTTTGGAAGAACCATACAAAGAAGTCTTTCAGCTTCGCGTATTCGGGGAACTATCTTTTTCACAAATCGCTGCAATTTTTGGAAAAACAGAATCATGGGCGAGAGTTACTTATCATCGTGCAAAGCTAAAAATTCAAGAAAGGATGGATGAAAAGCATGAGTAAACAATGCGATATTGTTCGAGATATTCTTCCGCTGTATGTTGACGATGCTTGCAGCGAAGCAAGCGCAGAGATGGTAAAAGAGCATTTGAACGCCTGTGCTGACTGTAACGCAATTTATCAGAAATTGCTTTCTCACACGAACGAAGATGTTCTTCACGAAGAAAGCGAAAGCGTTATTATGCGCCATGAGGCAAAAGAAAAGCAGAGAGGCAGAAAAAAGATAACGATTGCTGTTCTCGTTTCCATCGCTCTTTGTATCATTGCAATTTTTGCAGCTCTCTTTCTGTTACCTATAAACATTGCTTATGAGCCTGTCAAAATCGACTTCCCATTTGAGGTTGAAGATGTCGAAAGCGTTGAAATGTACCACTATGACGGAGTGCCTGCATCAGCAGAAAAGAAAGTAGTTGTTGCTGAAAATGATATAAAG
>VOFB01000246.1_pt1 | contig 16105 bp, 23 predicted proteins | sample 5384141 | NCBI WGS metagenome assembly VOFB01 (sample SAMN12384721, study PRJNA508395) | human gut metagenome | isolation source: healthy gut A | host: Homo sapiens | reverse complement strand
TTTTTCGTAATCCATGATAAATAAGTCCCGTAAGCCATCCCATCAGAATACGTGTCGGAACACATACAAGGAATGTCAGGAATGGGTTGATTCCAAGCAGCAATGCACCAAACTGGCTCATTCCGAAGCACTGATAAAGTTTTGTTATTCCAAATACCCTCCCAAGATCGCACCTGCTGTCGGTTTAATGTTATGCCCACGCAACCGGTGCAATATCAACTGCAATTTCTTTAACTTGCTGTTGATGTAACCAATCGGGGTAAAGCTATGAGTAAAATGATGGCAAATCGGTCAATGCCATTTCCACAAGATATTTGTGGAGAATTTGTTTTTGTTCATAGTCTCTTCCTCTTTCTATGATGATAGATTTGTCATGCTCAGAATCGCTATATCAGTTTGTCTGTGTCACATTTATAGCATAGCACTTTGTAGCGTTTATCAATTTGTTTTTAACTTTTAAGTACACTTTGTTTTCTGCCTGCTTCCATTTTACATATTTCCTTCAATTCCTTTATTCTTCAAAAATCCAGATACACTCCAGCAGTGCACAAAAACACCGGCAAAAATAAAACACTGCGCTGTTGTCGTAAAAACTGACCAATCCACTGATGATGAACGAAAGGCCCGCCACGGCATCGCTGCAATGCTGCCGCGACATGATACCAGCTGGTTCTCGCCAGATACCCTGATTCACATATTTGACACTTGCAACTGACAAAAAAAGCCTCACGGCCAGCTGCAACCACATATCCTAATGCCAGACTGTTTGCAATCACCACACCATACCGGAACAACCAATTTACAAAAAAATGGTTCACACAATGGGATTCCTATATAAAAACAGCCACTACTACACATGGCTATCACCATAATTTTTTTTGCCACTCATATGTTTTTTCACAACCGGATACGTTACAGAACCGAAAAGCATACCAACGGTCAATGCCGCGCTTAATAATGAAAAGCATTTCTGCCCCACCGTGCAAAATTTCATCCACCATCGGTGCCTCAAGACTGTTTAGTGGAACTAAAATTCCATTCATAAAAAAGAACTACTACCATCAAATAACATACTTCATGCGATTTCCGGACGTAAGAAAAACCCTTCTTTTAAATTGGTGATATATGCTTTTCCATCAAAAATCTGTGATCTGCTTCTCTCTTCTCTGGTATTCACAAAGCAGATGATCAATGCAGACAAAAGAAATGTTGCCATATCCAGATAAATTGCACCAGCGGCTCCAATCACAGCGATAATACCGCCTGCCGCCATAGTTCCTGCAAGTTCTGTAACGGACGAAAACGTTGACATCAAAGACATTCCATACTCATAATATTCTGCCTTCAATACCCGCGGTGTCAATGCGCTGCCCGCTGGTCCCCTGAATGCTTCCACTGTCGATATGATACACGTCGTAACCAGCAACATCCACGGCTGCAAAAATCCAAGTAAATATCCACTCGCAACAAATGCCACGCAGAATGCCCTGATCAAATCCGTAATAATCATAATTGCTTTCTTATTCCTTCCTCCACCCACGCACCTGCGAGCGGAGTTACAAATACTGATGGCACTTTATTCACACCAAATATCACGGCTGACCAGACGGCACTGCCCGTCAGTTCATATACGATCCATGTGGAAGCGATTGCGTCAATCGAATCTCCAAACCGGTTAATTAAAGCTGCCACCATCATTTTCATATACTCTTTTGTTTAAAAAATATCTTTGTATCCAATTTTCTTATTCTGTTCCATGCTTATGCACCTACTCTTCCATCTGACTCTATCACTACATTCGCCAGGCACATTTCTTATTTTCTATAACAAATGATTTGCACCTGATCAACAGTAACTTTATATCTCTGCTCAAACATTTTGACTACAGTCAATCTTTTTGTTAGATATTCATAAACATATTTGTCGACATTTGTTTGATGTTTATCTAATTTTATGTTATACTAATGTTAGACGGTTGTCAATATTTATTTTTATATACATCTAATATCGTTTAGATGTATATCTAACATTGACAGCAATTGTAAAAAAACTGCTAATTTCAAATGATATTACAACCTTTCCATGATTGGAGGAAACATTATGTCAACCTATATGAAAACAAATGCATTAAACACCGCTTTTCAATTATTAAAAGTAATTGCATCAGGAAAACCTTTTTTACAGAACAGATTACAGAAGCCGAGGCGGAATTGCATATCCATTTTGATCAAAAGCAGCTTCTGACTGCAAATTCTGCTTTGCTTGATCTGTTGGAAAAGATCAAAACCGAAACCGCATACAAGATGAAAAAAATGATACTGATCTGCTTCAACTCTTATTTTCGCAAAATCACAATTGCGCAAAAAGATTATGAAAATGTCAGTCTTTTTTCTCTTTCTCACCGAGCACCCTGCTGAATATTTAGATTATCCAGACTTTGCTTCTTATGTTGATTTTTTTGTTGAATCTACCGAAGCCGTGCGTTGCTGCCAGCTTTTTAACCATGATAAAAAGATACAACCATATGTATCTGCGTGATACAGACTCTGATGAGCAGACAGACAACGTTTCCTCTGAAAAATATCTCAACCTTAGATGTCGTTGCAGCCATTATGGAAATGGATGTCCCTATGGAAATCCGCTGGAAAATCCGTGATATTTTTGTCCACTGGAAGTCCCATCTGGAAAAAGCGCTTCCGTTATTAAATTATGCGTATCAGACGCTTATCGACTTTGAGCCACAACTTGAATTATATGCGCAAAATTTTATTTCCTATTGGACAAATGAAATCACAAACCAGGGTGGAATCGTTCCTTTTGCGGAACATCTTTTTCCTTTAAATAACCTCCCTGACAATCCCTTTGGATATAAGCTTTATATTTCCTTTTTCCTGCCTTTTGAACTTGGTTTCCACGCAGATTTATCTGCAGAAAATAAAGTTTTATCTTCCCTTATGAAATTGTTCTTGGAATTTTATATGGAGAATATGTGAAGCCTCAAAATCCATATGCGCCAGACTACATTGAAGATTCAGAAGCTTATATAAACGCCTTGAAACTCCTCAGCGACAAGAGGCGTTTTGAAATTATGTCTTACCTGAGTGAAAAACCTGCTTATGCCGGAGAACTTGTCAAATATTCAGGTCTGACTGCCGCGACTATCTCCCATCATATGTCGCAGCTTGCAGAAGCCTCCCTGATCCGTCTTGAAAAAATAGACACGAAAGTATACTACTCTGTAAACAAAGAAATGCTTCAGAAATGTTTTGGCTTTTTATCAGGAAAACTGCTTCACCCTTAAACCGGAGTTTAATTGGCGGTGTCGCAGATTCTGTGGTGCTTTCTTAGGAGTGTGAAGGGCAGATATAAGCGTCCTCTCACAAGTCGTGATCTTATAGGTTTATAAAAAGAAAAACGGTACAGACGAAATATGATGTTCCTGTTCGCCGGGCATTTCGCTGGGCTTCTGAACAACAATCATGTTCAGCTGAAGCTTCCATGATTGTTAGAATCCCAGCTCCATGGCTCACGAAGGAAATCATATTTGTCTGTACCGTTTTTCTTTCATTTACGCTGTGGATGACTTCAGAGAGGACGCTTATACATGCCCGGTCAACTCCTCTAACAGTTTGAAGTTTTCTTTTGAACCAACTCCACGACCACCAGATACTAAGATCTTAGCTTCCATGATGTTTGCTGTGTTCTTAACTTCTTTTACGATATCCATGATTTCAACATATCTGTTGTTTGGTGTAAATCCTGGATTGAACTCGATAACTTCTGCTTTTGCACCTTTGATTGGAGCAATTTTCTGCATAACGCCTGGACGTACAGTAGCCATCTGAGGACGGTTATCCGGACAAGCAATTGTTGCGATGGTATTTCCACCGAATGCAGGACGGGTCATCAGTAACTGATTGTGTTTCTGCTCCTGGTTTCCAACCGGATTGATTGGAAAATCACCAATCTCAAGAACAGTACAGTCAGCTGTCAGACCTGTTGTTACTCTTGCAGAAACAGTAGGACCTAAGGTCACGACCGATTGCAGTTGCACCAACTAACATGATTTCTGGTTTGAATTCGTTGATTACAGATGCTAATGCATGTGCATATGGCTCTGTTCTGTAGTTCTTCAGTTCCGGATCATCTACTACGATAACTTTGTCAGCACCATACTCAGCTAACTGATCTGCTAGTCCTTTTACACCAGAACCAATTAATACAGCAGTTACGTCTGTACCTAAATCTTTTGCTAAGTCTTTGCCTTTTCCAAGTAACTCAAATGCAACGCCGTCTAATACGTTGTCTACCTGCTGTGCAAAGACAAATACTCCCTTATACTCTTCTAATGCCATTTTATTCACCACTTTTCCTTATTTTTATTAGATAATGTGTTTCTCTTTGAATTTGCCAATTAAGTAAGATACTGCTTCGTCGGTATCGAGAGCAACCTTCTCGCCTGCACCTTTACGGACTTTGTCAGATGCTTTTGCGATTTTGGTCGGTGAACCTTTCAGACCAAGGTTAGAATCATCTACGTCTTTAAGGTCAGCTCTGCCCCATACAGTCACTTCTTTGTCACATGCATCGAAGATTCCGCCCGGTGTCATGTAACGTGGCTCGTTTAATTCAGAAAGTGCTGTTACCAAGCAAGGCATTTTTGCTTTTAATACATGATATCCATCTTCAAACTGACGCTCAACGATTACGCTGTCACCTTCTACTTTGATATCCTGTGCATAGGAAATAACCGGAAGTCCAAGATGCTCTGCGATCTGAGGACCAACCTGTGCGGTATCTCCATCGATAGCCTGACGGCCTGTGATAATTAAATCATAGTCAAGGTTTCTTAATGCACCAGCGATTGTAGTAGAAGTAGCCCAGGTATCTGCACCACCTAATACTCTGTCTGTTACAAGGATTCCCTTGTCAGCGCCCATTGCCATTGCTTCACGAAGAACTTCATCTGCCTTTGGAAGTCCCATGGTAAGAACAGTAACTTCTGCACCGTACTGATCTTTTAATCTTAATGCTGCTTCCAGACCTGCTTTGTCATCTGGGTTCATGATAGTGAGCATTGCAGCTCTATCCAAAGTACCATCCGGATTAAATTTTACTCCGCCTTTTGTATCTGGTACCTGTTTTACACATACAACTATTTTCACGGTATATTCACTCCTTATATTTTTAATTTGTGTGCGCCATGATTTTTCGTTTAAAATCCTTTTGCGCCGATCTGTCAGAAACTATTTTAATAATGCGCCAGAAATAACCATTCTCTGAACTTCGCTTGTTCCTTCGTAGATCTCTGTGAATCTTAGCATCACGCATCATACGCTCTACATCGTATTCTCTGATGTATCCGTATCCACCGAATAACTGAACTACTTCTGTAGTAACTGCCATTGCGGTTTCTGCTGCGAATAATTTTGCTTTTGCTGCTTCTACAGAATATACTTTCTGTGTTGCTTTTGCCATAGCAGCTTTGTAAACCAGCATCTGAGCTGCTTCAATTCTGGTTGCCATATCAGCAAGCTTGAACTGGGTATTCTGCTGCTGAGCGATAGAACGACCAAACTGTTTTCTTTCTTTGGTGTATGCAACTGCTCTGTCTAATGCACCTTCTGCAATACCAAGTGCCTGAGCTGCGATACCGATACGTCCGCCATCCAGAGTATGCATAGCGATTGGGAATCCTTTTCCTTCTGGTCCTAACAGATTTTCCTTTGGAATTCTGCAGTCTTCGAAAATTAACTCGTATGTAGATGATCCACGGATACCCATTTTCTTTTCTTTTGTTCCGAAGGAGAATCCAGGAGCTCCCTTGTCCACGATGAATGCAGAGAAGTTCTTCTTCTTTCTTCCTCTCTTATCTTCGGTAACACTTGTGATTGCGATTACGATATAAACGTCTGCAACTTTACCGTTTGTGATGAAGCATTTAGATCCGTTTAATACCCACTCGTCGCCATCTAAAACAGCCTTGGTCTGTGCGCCCTGCGCATCGGTTCCTGCACCCGGCTCAGTCAGTGCGAATGCACCGAGCTTCTCGCCTGTTGCAAGCGGCTTAACGTATTTCTGTTTCTGCTCTTCTGTACCGTAAGTCATAATTGGGTCGATGCAAAGAGAAGTATGTGCGGATACAACAACACCTGTTGTACCACAAACTTTAGATAACTCTTCTACACACATAACATAGGTTAATGGGTCACATCCCTGTCCGCCGTACTCCTTTGGTACCGGAATTCCCATGAAACCAAATTTTGCCATTTTATCAACTGTTCCCTGTGGGAATACTTCTGTCTCGTCAACTTCCTGAGCCAGAGGTTTTACTTCGTTTTCTGCGAAATCTCTGAACAGAGTTCTCGCCATTTCATGTTTCTTATCTAAACTGAAATCCATGTTCTGAAATCCTCCATAAATTTTATTTTACTGAGCGTCAACCGGGGTCTTTGTACGGTCAGCGTTGTATACATAGAATCCTTTTCCGCTCTTAGCGCCGAGGTTACCACCACGAACCATTTTACGGATTAATGGACATGCACGATATTTGCTGTCGCCTGTCTCGTTGTAAAGTACATCCATGATTGCAAGGCAGATGTCAAGACCAATGAAGTCACCTAACTCAAGAGGTCCCATTGGATGATTTGCGCCAAGCTTCATAGCTGCGTCGATACCTGCGATATCAGATACACCTTCCATTTTGATAAATGCAGCTTCGTTAATCATTGGGATTAAGATACGGTTTACTACGAAACCTGCAGCTTCATTTACCTGTACCGGAGTTTTTCCGATTTCTACAGAGATTTTCTTAATAGCTTCTACTGTTTCAGCAGGAGTATTTACACCAGCGATAACTTCGATTAATTTCATTCTGTCTGCCGGGTTGAAGAAATGCATACCTACCATTGGACGGGTAAGACCATTTCCGATTTCTGTAATAGAAAGACTGGATGTATTAGAAGCAAAGATACATTCTGGTTTCGCAATCTTATCAAGCTCCTGGAATGTTGTCTTCTTAACGCCCATATCTTCGAATGCTGCTTCTACGATTAAATCGCAGTCTGCGCAAAGATTCTCTTTTAAACCTGGAGTGATTTTAGCAAGGATGCCATCAACAGCTTCCTGTGTCATTTTTCCTTTTTCTACAAGTCTTGCATAACCTTTTTTGATTTTCTCTTTTCCGCCTTCAGCCCATTCCTGCTTGATATCGCAGAGAGCTACTTCATATCCTTCTACCTGAGCAAATGCTTTTGCAATGCCCTGTCCCATAGTTCCTGCACCAATAACGCCAACCTTCATGTTAGTCCTCCTTAAAAATTTATGTATTATATTTACCCGAAAACGAAAGCCTTCTGGGTTATAACTTGCAACGCAAGACCCGAGAAGCGTTTTGCACTTCCCGGGTATATTTACTTATTCAGAAAGAGTGAATTAGTCTCTCTCAACGATTGTTGAGCAGCCCATTCCACCACCGATACACAGAGTAGCAAGACCTTTCTTAGCGTCTCTCTTCTGCATCTCATGAAGCAATGTAACTAAGATACGGCATCCAGATGCTCCAACAGGATGTCCAAGTGCGATTGCACCACCGTTTACGTTTACCTTAGACATATCGAATCCAAGATCTCTTGCAACTGCGATTGACTGAGCAGCGAATGCTTCGTTTGCCTCGATTAAGTCGAAGTCATCGATAGACATTCCGGTTCTTGCAAGAACTTTCTTTGTAGAAGCAACAGGTCCAACACCCATGATTTCCGGCTCAACTCCGCCAAGTGCTCCTGCTACCCATGTAGCCATTGGCGTAACACCAAGCTCTTTTGCTTTCTCTTCGCTCATAACAACGATTGCTGCTGCACCATCATTAATACCGGAAGCGTTACCTGCTGTAACAAGTCCACCCTCTTTGCCGGAGCAGCATTTTAATTTTGCTAAAGACTCTGCAGTTGTACCTGCACGAGGTCCTTCATCTGTGTCAAACATAACGGTCTACTTTTTTCACTTTAACAGGAACCGGAACGATCTCATCAAATTTACCTTCAGCGATCGCTTTTTCACATTTCTGCTGGCTGTTTGCTGAGAACTCGTCAAGTTCTTCTCTTGTAATGCCATATTTATCACATACGTTCTCAGCAGTGATCATCATATGATAGTGGTTGAATGCATCAGTTAGTGCATCATTTACCATTGTATCGATGATCGTTGCATTGTTCATACGATATCCGAAACGAGCTTTTGTCATAGCATATGGTGCCATAGACATGTTCTCCATACCACCTGCAACAACGATATCAGCTTCACCTGCCATGATCATGGTAGCTGCATCATTGACACATTTTAAACCAGAACCACAAACAACGTTGATTGTGATTGCCGGAACTTCGATTGGCAGTCCTGCTTTGATTGCTGCCTGACGTGCAACGTTCTGTCCCTGAGCTGCCTGGATTACACAACCCATTTTTACCTCGTCAACCATCTCCGGTTTAACGTTTGCTCTTCTTAAAGCCTCTTTGATAACGATTGCACCTAAGTCTGCTGCTGGAGTATTGCTTAATGCTCCACCCATTTTACCAATTGCGGTACGGCAGGCACCTGCTAAAACTACTTTCTTTGCCATTTTGAATTCTCCCTTCGGTTTTGTGGTACAAAACACCGCTCATAATATGCAGTATATTTTGTTTCCTTCATAATAAATCTGCCGAAAAACGTTGTTATTTTTTTAACAATCTTTTAGTAAAAAAAATAAATCTAAAATCTCTTCTTTTAAATTTAAATTTTCTTTTTTCCCTGATTTTCTACGTTTTTATGTATTCGGCTTTTTTATTGGCTTTTCAGTACTTTCTCATGCTACCATATTTTATTTTCAAATGCAATAGCTTTTTTTTTTCACACTTTTTTCAGTATTTAAATTTGGTTTTACCTATTTCACATACGGTTTTTCGTTAAAAAATTATCATGCGCTTCCACTCAATTCCGCAAAAAGAGACGTTTTTTGTATATTTCTCAAAAAACGTCTTTTTCCATTTGGTTAAATGATTTTATGTAATTTGCGCATTGACAGCCGTATTAGTAGAATATGTGATGTCCGATGATCGTTCCTTCAATCCGTCGATCACAGTTCTGAAATAGAGACAGCTGTTTGTGATGTTCCCGTTAAGCACCTCCTGTGCCGCCTGCATACAGGTATTATTGACTCCCTGCTCGAGGCGGAGCGCATATCGTCCACTGGCTACCGGAGAAAACTGTCCGCTCTGATAAATCACACCGGATACGGTATTCGGGAAATAAGAGCTTCGCACACGGTTCATGACAACACTTCCGACTGCAAGCTTTCCCTCATATGGTTCACCGTCTGCCTCACACTGGATGATCGCACCTAACAGGTAAAGATCACTGTCACTTGGGACATAAGAAAATTCGCCGTTGTTCTCAGCCTCCTGACGCTTGATCTCCGCCATTCTCGCAGCGTCTTCTTTTGCCTTCTGGATTTCTAACTGTTTTCCAGTTCTTCCATCTGTGCGATCTGACTGTTGATATCATTGACTTTTCCCTGGCGCTGCTCAATTCAGAATTGGTCTGGCTGATATTTGCCTGTGTTGAACTGATAAGGCTGTTTACAGAATTCTGTTTTACCTTCATGTCATCCTGCATGGCGAGCAGTTCCTGCTGCTCACTCTCGAGATCCTTCTTCTGTTCTTCAAGAGAAGCTTCCTCTGCCGCAATCTGTTCCTGCACCTGGATAAACTCCTCTAATTTCTGTCTGTCATACGAATTGATCTCCGAAATATACTCCGTCCGGTTCAGAAAATCAGAAAAGGATGATGCCGATAACAGCATCTCAAGCATCGGTGTATTTCCATTTTCATACATATAGCGGATACGTATCTTCATATCCTCATACTGGCTGGCTGACTGCTGCTTTGCAGCTTCCAGATTATCCTGCGTCTGATCGATCTCATCCTCGAGATCTGACAGTTCTTTTTTCTTATCATTGATCTGTGACTCAAGGGCATTCATGGACGAAACAATGTTGGTCATCTGTCCATTTAAATTGTTCAGGTCGCTCTCTAGCTCGCCTTTTTTTCCATTGATATCATCGACCGCATCCTGTGCATCTTTCTGCTGGTTTTTCAGATTGTTGATCTGATTTTTGCATTGTCAATATCTTCCTGCGTGACATCTGCATAAGCTGTTGTCACGGTAAGACAGCACACTAATGCTGCCGCTGCAAATATTCTTTTTAAGGTGATTTTTTCATAAGTACCTCATTCTGTCGAAATATTCCTGCATCTGCTCTCAAAAAATTTCTTTCAAGAACCATGATAGCAGATTGTATTTAACCTTTCAATATGCTATATTTGGTATGTATCAGCTTGTTTTATTTTATCATATTTGCATCAGGAAAGGTATGGGGGTATATGCAGTTTGTAAGATCACAGGATTTAAAGCCGGGAATGCGGCTGGCAAAACCCATTTACAATAAAATGGGGTTTTATTATATGAGCGCAACACAAAATTAACACTTCAGAGTATAAACAGTATTGATAATTTCGGTCTGATCGGCATATTTATTCTGGAACCGGCGGAGCCTGTTCCTCCTCTTTCCAAAGAAGACCTTGAATTTGAGCAGTTCCAGACTATCTATATGTTCAAATTGAAAGACTGCATGGATAAGCTTCTCGCACAGAAAAATATTCCGGCAATCACGGAACTCGCACAGAATATATACACACATTATGGTGCATTAGACCACAAACTTAATTTCACACAGAACCTCAGAAGTTCTGCTGATTTTGTATACAAGCATTCGATCAGTGTTGCGATCCTCTCTGCGATGATCGCAAATGAGATGCATATTGAGCCGGAAGACTCCCAGTCGCTGATCGCAGCTTCCTTATTATATGATTTTGGTTATCTCTCCGTTCCAAAGAGTATTTTAGATAAGAATGAAGATCTCTCTGCTTCCGACCGGGATCTCATCCAGTTAAAATCAGAACATGGGTATGAGATCATCCGTCCGCATTTTGCAGAACTCGGCTTAAATGACACAAGTCTTGAGATCATCCAGAACATTATATTTGAAGATCATGCAACGATCAGCCCAAGACTTCCAAAACCACCGGTTCAGCTTCTGATCGATATATTGAAGGCTGCGGACAAATTTGACCGCCTGACTGCCATGAACATTAACCATGCACCAATGTCAGAGCTGGCTGCCATGACATTTTTTTACAGCCACATCTCAGAATATAACCGTTCTGTGATCACCGCTCTGGCGGACAGCATCCAGATCCTTCCTACAGGTGCATGTCTCGATTTTGCAAACGGAGAAAAAGGTCTGGTGCTTGCTGACAATCCGGCTGATTTTCTGCATCCTATGATCCTGAATTTCAAGGATAACCAGATTTATGATCTGAGCAATCCGGAAACCTCGGATCAGTTACAGATTGTAGATATTATGAAGACAATGGACAACCGTATCGCCATCGACAGCGATACGCTTAAGCAGTTTGTTGCAGATCCATATATTAAGGCGACCGCTGACCGCTTCCGTGCGCAAAAGAGAAAAAATAAACCAGCGCAGGAATGCAGCATCTGCCGTTCTGCCCACAAAACAGCCAGTTATGGACAAACCTGTCCCGCCTGCGTCACCAGTTTCAGCCGTATCCATTGCTGCCAGAAATGAGGTGACACCTCCTGTAAAGAAACAGCGTCCGGCAAAGCGAAAAAATTAATTTAATCTGCATAATAGAAAGAAAGCTGATACCTTCAGACGTTTCATCTTTTCCGTCTGAATGCATCAGCTTCTTTTTTACTGTGCACTTGTCAGATAACTTGACACGCAGTACAGTGTCTGTCCATTATAGTCAACTCTTGACCAGCCATAGTCTGTATTGATTCCGGTTCTCGTCACGGTCTCGCCATTTTTTAAAACTGCCGCAACTGCTGCATCCGGGTTTGTGACACTCGGAAGTGTTCTTAAATTCACTTCGATCTTCGCTGTTACCACGTCATTGCATGCAGTAAATTTTGTTTTCAATCCATCTCCGGAGCCTGAGCCGTCCGCTGCTGTTGTCTCTGCAGCCGTATTGGCTGCTGGTGCTGTATACCCAAGATCTGTCGTCAGATAGCTGGACACTGCATACAAAGTCTGTCCATTGTAGCTTACCCGCGACCATCCACTGCTGCTTACGCCGGTTCTTGTCGCTGTCTCGCCATTCTGCAGGGTTGCCACAACCGTTGCATCGGAGCCCTGACTCGGAATGTTTCTGAGATTTGTGGACTGTTTTGCCGTAACAGTTTCATTTACATCGGAGAAATTCATCAATGCTTCTGCGTCTGCACTGACTGTTTCCGGAGCTACATCACTCTTTGGGCATCCGCTGTTCCGGCATAACCAAAATAAGCGATATCTACGTCCACCGGTTTGCTGATGCCCTGCTACAGTTCCCTGATTAGTGTACTGCCACATCGCATGTGTTCCGGTATAATCGGACTGTGCCGTCTGTGGATACGGTACTGTCGGGTATTGGGATACCCATATTTTATAGGTTTTTCAATCCTTGAAGTATCCCATTTTGCATCGCCGGTCATCTCATTTTTTGCAGCATAAAACATTGGCGTGTAGCCGCGATTATAGATCTCATTTAAAAATGCGATTGCCATGTCGGTTCGCTCCGACTGCGTCATGGTGTACTGTCTGCTGTCCGCATTTTCAAATCCTTCACAGTTAAATGCAACCGGATAGGTGATCTGATACTGGGAAATATAATCTGCCACCCAGTCCGCTTCCTGCACCGCTTCATCCGTTGTGACGGCTGTTGAAAAGAAGTATGCCCCTATTTTTATCCCATTTGCCTGCGCTTCCTGCATGTTGTATTTTGCATTGGTATCCGCAACGATCTCGCCAGTCTTCTGCGTGCGATATCCGACACGTATCATGGCAAACTGTACCCCGGAAGCCGCCACCTGACTCCAGTCGATGGTTCCCTGATATCTGGCCACATCTATACCAAACGTTGTCTCGCCGGACTCTGTCACATTTCCTGCCGATAACAGCGCCGTCACATCAACGCTCGCTCCCGTGTCAGTTCCCATATTACCATTCTGTGGATCGTCTGCCTCCACTTCTTCAGTGCTCTCGGTTGTGGCAATATTCCCCATTACTTCGGTGGTCTGTGTTTCTGTCTCTGTTGTCTCACTCTGCTCTGTAGACATTAAGTCAGCACTTGTGTCTTTATTTTTACTATTTTTTCCTAACAAAACCAGTGCCACAATCACAATGACAAGCAAAACCGCCACAATGATAATTGGTAATATAAAGCGGGTATCCCGCGGTTCGTTATTCAATGATTCAAATTCAAGATCATCATCAAATTTCTTCATGCTTTTTCTCTCCTTTGTTGTTCTATCGTTTAACAGATATTTGTGAAACTCATCATAATCTACTTCACATTGTGAAAAATTAACAAAATTTTCGAAAACACTCTTCCGCTACGTGTCGCTGGTAACGGTACTAAGAAGCCAGTCACGGCTTACGCCGTACCTGCCTTCTAAGAACCAATCGAACTTGTTCGATTTTTGCTCCCCAGTGTTTTCTCAAGCTTTTGTCATTTTTTCACAATTCGATTTAGGTTTTCATGAGTTTCGCAATTACCTATCTATCGTTTCAATCTATCTCCGAATTAAGTTTAACACATCTGTGCAAATGGAACTACCATTACCTGTTTACCAAGAAAAGTATGAGAAATGAAAAAATTCCTCCCACAGGTGCAAGTACTGTAACTGCTTTTTTTGTCTGATCTTTCAATAATAATTCCATGACTCTGAATAAACTTACACCGATCAGACCACCAACGGTATTTAAGATCACATCATCAATATCTGCTGATCCCACTGCAAAAATGTATTGTAAGACCTCAACAACCGCGCTTATCAATGCAACACATACGGTATTGACGAAGATGGATTTTCTTCTTATCAGCAACGGAAGGTAAACTCCCATCGGAATAAAAATAGCAATATTGCCCAATAAATTACTCAGCGCAAAAGCACGCGAAACCATGTCATCACTGAATAAATAGGCACCAATGGAATGAAACGGTATCAAATTTACCGATTGAAAAGATCCTGCTGCTTTTTTTTTCTGAAAAGAAGAAAAATAAGAGTATAAAATAAATAATCATAACTCCATAAAATAAAATCTGATACAGAGCATTTCTGCAGTTTGCAATGGTATCCTGCTTCATAAATCCCCCTCATTAGCTTCTTCTATTATTTTTTTGCAATTACTTATTTGTATGATTATAAAGTCTAGCACATAGATGTAAAATTTTCTACCGATTTTTTCATAATTACGATTGGTCTTATTTCGTTTCTGTCTGCAAATCCAAAATCTGTTTTTCAAGATGTAGGATATAATGAGCGCAAGTGCGTCAAATACAAATTCATTTGTATTTGACGCACGGCGAAATAATTGAGTGATGAAATCACGAAATAATCTCAACTTTCACAGCCGTTTCGGCACGAGATTCCATTTTGCTGAAAAAAATTCAATACATATGAATGTTCATGAGTACAATTTCCAACCTTGTATTTTCAACGGTAAAAATCATTTGTATGCATTGAAAAATACTAGACATTTTATTATCATAAAGTGAGAACATGACTGAACACAAACGATGAGAAAATCCAATGGTTCCCGGCGTTTGACGCAGCGCTACAGATTGAACTTGGAGAGGAAGCAAAGTATCTGGAGTTCCATAACGTAAATTGCAGATTCTGTGGTGCGATTCATAACGTTGATTGGGCATGTATAAGAATACTCTCATAAGGCATTCGTAATGTAAATAAAAAAAACGGTATAAACAAATATTATTTTCTTTGTGAGCTATGAAGATGGGATTCTAACAATCATGGAAGCTTTTGCTGAACATGATTGTTGTTCAGAAGCCCATCGAAATGTTCAGCGAACAGAAACATAATATTTCGTTTATACCGTTTTTCTTTTTCATTACATATAAATTTGCCTTGTGAGAGGACTCTTATAGCTGCCCCTCACAGCCTATAAAAGCACCACAAAATCTGCGACACTACGCCAGTTAAACTCTGGTTTACAGATTCTTCACAGTTGCGATATCGATCGGAGTAAGCTCATTGGTTGCAGTCTCAAGGCTTTGTGCCAGTGCGTTGGCTGTATCCATTGCCGTGATACAGTATACGCCGGTCTCAATTGCATTTCTACGAATCAGGAATCCGTCTCTGGTCTTATCACCATTTCCCTGTGTCGGTGTGTCGATGACAAGGTCGATCTTATGACCAAGAATTAAGTCCATAACATTCGGTGATTCCTGTGAGATCTTATTGATGCGGAGTGCATTTACGCCGTGCTCCTGCAGATACTTTGCTGTGCTTCTTGTCGCATAGATCTTATATCCCAATGCTTCAAAACGTTTTGCAACTCCGACTGCTTCCGGCTTATCTGCATCTTTGACGGTCATGATCATCTGTTTGTATTTTGGAAGTTTAATACCAGCTCCCAAGAATGCTTTTGTATAAAGCTTCGTTGAAAGTCTTGGCGATACCAAGACACTCACCGGTGGATTTCATCTCCGGTCCTAAGGAGATCTCAGCACCACGAAGTTTCTCAAATGAGAATACCGGCATTTTAATTGCAATGTAATCTGCTGTCGGTGCAAGTCCCGGCTCATAACCCATACCGCGGATGGTCTCGCCGATGATTACTTTTGTTGCCAGGTCAACAATCGGAATACCTGTTACTTTACTGATATATGGCACAGTTCTGGAAGAACGTGGGTTAACCTCGATCACATATACATCCTCGCCTACAACGATGAACTGGATATTGATCATACCGATAACATGAAGTGCCTGTGCAAGACGTTTTGTGTATTCCACGATCATCTCTTTGACCGGTTCACTGATCGTTGGAGCCGGATATACGGAAATACTGTCTCCGGAATGGATACCGGTACGCTCGATATGCTCCATGATACCAGGGATTAAAATATCGGTTCCGTCACATACAGCATCGACCTCGATTTCTTTTCCCTGTAAATATTTATCTACGAGAATCGGGTGATCC
>VOFB01004169.1_pt1 | contig 16126 bp, 25 predicted proteins | sample 5384141 | NCBI WGS metagenome assembly VOFB01 (sample SAMN12384721, study PRJNA508395) | human gut metagenome | isolation source: healthy gut A | host: Homo sapiens | reverse complement strand
CGGATGATATTTCTTTGACGCAAATCCAAACAGCCAGTATCCTGACGGACTTGTAGGTATATGTGCCTGATACACGCGGCTTATTGGAAATGTGTGGAACACCTTCCTGTGCATGCTTCTGCATGCATCCTCATCCTCATCATAAAAAGGACTTCCATGCTGGTACACCATGATGCCATCCTCTTTTAAAGGCACGATAACAATTGCCGTAAAATTCCTTGGTAAATAACCCTGCAGTATGTCCAAGCGGATCGATCGCATCATTGATGATCAGATCATAGGCGTCATGTTTTAACCGCAGGAATTTCAATCCATCCTCATAAAACACTGTCACGCGTTCATCCGATAACCCGCATGCATTGTCCGGGAAAAATTCCTTGCACACCTCGACAAATACGCGGTCCGGCTCCACGACATCAATCTGCTCGATCTCATCTGTAATAGGACCAAGCTCTCGTGCAACCCCGCCATCACCGCCGCCGATGACTAGCACCTTTTTCACATGCGGATGCACCGCCATCGGAACATGCACAATCATCTCATCATAGACAAACTCATCTTTTTCCGAAAAAACAATACTACCGTCGGAACTTAAAAAACGCCCAAACTCATCCGAATCAAACACATCGATCCGCTGAAACTCGGTCTGTAAACCAAATAGCTGTTTCTGTACCTTGACCGATACTTTGACTTTTTCCGTGTGATAATCCGAAAACCAAAGTTCCATTCTTCTCCCTTCTTTTGAAAAAAAATCTTCCCTTTCATTTTATTTTTGCTGATCTATCTGTCTCTCATCCGAAAGCACATTCAGCCGCTCTACGGTCGGATCCTCGGTTCCCTGCATCGAGCATCCCTTTTCTTTTGCATAAATAATGTACTCAATGAGCTCCGGCGTGATCATCTCACCGGGCGCTACCAGATCGGAATGCCAGGCGGATAGCACATGACAAATTCACCGCAGATCCTTCCCGCTGTCTGACGTACCGGAAGTGATTCCTTTTGCGCATAAAATGCCACCTGCGGGGACACTAAAACCTTCGGATTAATATATTCCGTATTCAGCATTTTTGCCGGATCTTTCGAATAAAGTCGTTTGATATCCGCCAACGCTCCCACCAGCCGCTCGATATCCTGAATCCGGTCTCCAATGGAAATGTAGGCAAGAATGTTTGCGATATCTCCAGCTCAATCTGAATATCATATTCATCCCGCAGCAGATCATAGACCTCAATGCCTGCAAGCCCGATATCTCTCGTATATACAGACAGTTTTGTCACATCAAAATCATAGACACTGCCACCGTTTACCATATCTTTGCCATACGCATAAAATCCACCGATAGAATTGATCTCATCCCTCGCGTACTCCGCCATCTGTGCCACTTTCGCAAAGATTCCTTCCCTCAGGCAAGGTTTCTCCGCGAAATATCAAGGCTCGACATCAGAAGATAAGATGCACTCGTCGTCTGGGTCAGATTGATGATCTGGCTCACATATTCCCAGTTCACACCCTTTCCGGTCAGAAGAAGAGAGCTCTGCGTCAGGCTTCCCCCGACTTGTGCATGGAGACAGACGCCATATCCGCCCCGGCATCCATGGCACATACCGGAAGATTTTCCCCAAAATACAGATGCGTTCCGTGTGCCTCATCCACCAGTACCAGCATATGATGTTCATGCGCCACTCTTACGATAGACCGCAGATCCGAACAGATTCCATAGTAAGTCGGGTTATTGACCAGCACCGCAACTGCCCCCGGATTTTCTAAGAATCGCACGCTCCACCTCTGAGATCTTCATTCCCAGTGAGATCCCAAGCTTCGTATCTACCTCCGGGTTGACATAAACCGGGATCGCCCACAGAGGACCAGCGCATTGATCACACTCTTGTGCACGTTTCGCGGCAAAATGATCTTATCCCCTGCCTTACAGCAGGAAAGCACCATTCCCTGAACCGATGAAGTGGTACCGCCAACCATAAAAAACGCATGTTCCGCGCGAAATGCCTCCGCGGCAAGTTCCTCTGCCTCCTTGATCACCGAAACCGGATGACAGAGATTGTCAAGCGGCTTCATGGAATTGACATCCAGACTGACACATTTTTCTCCCAACAGCTCTACCAGCTCCGGATTTCCCCTTCCTCTTTATGTCCCGGCACATCAAACGGCACCACTCTTCGTTTTTTTAATTTTCCAGTGCCTCATAAACCGGCGCATGCATCTGCGCATCCTTTCCATGACCAAAAAAATCTGTTTTGATGCTCCCGAAAAAATTATGCCTCACCGCGAGCTTTTCATCCTGTTTTTGAATCGTCAGGTTTCCTATTATCCATCACCTGCATTTCACGTTCTCATAGTCATACTTTTGTAATCTATCTACATTCTGCAAAAACTATTTTCTCCAGAGCCCGCGTTGGCACCTTTGCCAGCAAATATTTGCGTATACTACTCTTATTGACCGTTTCACAAGTGATATTCTCGGTTACGATTCATGAATCAACTTATAAAATTTGAGCTTCTAACTCAATCAATAACGCGGATCACACCGCAATCGGCAGTTGCCCCGCCTGTCCGTATGGGCTTAACCAATCTCTTGGTGGGCAAATATTTGCATGAAAACACTTTTCGCATTCATGTGATTCGGAGTATAGCATACCCTCTTCCAACCCTGATCTTTCCTCACCGATCTTCGCATGACGGTCCTTGTGGGAGCCACAGTCGTTCATGCTGTCATTAAAGTGAACTGCCTTCAGCCGGTCGAGCCCGATCACACGGTCAAACTCATTTAACACACCGTCAAGGTCGTTTACAATGTCATAACCGCCATCCCACACATGGCAGGTATCGAGGCAGACTCCCATTTTATCGTTTAATTCCACACGGTCTAAGATTTCTCTTAACTCCTCAAACGTTCTTCCAACCTCAGTTCCTTTTCCCGCCATCGTCTCAAGTAAAACGGTCGTTGTCTGCTCCGGTTTCAATGCTTTCATTTAATGCTTCCGCAATCAATACGATCCTTTTTCCGCCCCTTGTCCCACATGGGAACCCGGATGAAAATTATAATAATTGCCCGGCGTATACTCCATGCGTCTTAAATCATCGAATAACATTTCCTTTGAAAAAGAACGGACATCCTCTTTCGCTGCACAGAGATTCATCGTATACGGCGCATGTGTGCAACGATCTTGCCAAATTCATGCTCCTTAGCAAAATTTAAAAACTTTTCCACATCTTTTTCATCAATTTCTTTTTGCCTTTCCACCACGTGGATTTCTGGTAAAAAAGCAAATGTATTGGCATCTAACGCTAACGCTGCCTTTCCCATTGCCGCATATCCTTTGGATGCGGATAAATGATTTCCTATTAACATATCAATCCTCATTTCTGCACTGCGCTTCGCGCACCTTTTTGTGCACAATAATACTCCTGTCTGTATACGCGAATGCTCTTTTATTCTGCCCGGTTCTTCTCCACGATCGTGCCCGCTCTGTATGCCGCGAGCAGCTCCTCAAGATCATGGATCGACTCTTTTAAACTTTTTCCGATATCTGTATCGGCAACCGTTTTTCTCCGCACGACCTGCTGCACCAGAACCGTATGGGATACGATATCGCTTCCGTCCTGCACCGCTTTTTCTACCGATTCAAACGGTTCATGCGCCGCAAGCACCAGACCATAAAATTATAAATCAGCGTATATCCGGCAATCCCTGTCTTTGGCTGATATGCCTTGGAAAAACCGCCGTCAATGATCAGAAGCTTTCCGTTACATTTGACCGGAGACTCTCCTTTTTTTTGCCTCCACCGGAATATGACCGTTAATGATGTGCGCCTCCGCACCTTCAAGCCCGAATTCCTCTAAAATCCGGTTGACCACTTCCTCTTTTCAAGCAGCCTGTAATAAGGATTTTTCGGCTCCTGATGCGTTTTTTTTATCTGCAATAAAATAACGCTCAAACGTCGTCATCTTTGCCTTTCCAAACACCGGGGAATTCTGGTTTTCCCAGATAAACCATAAAATGTCCTGTCCCTTTTCTTCTCCTTCGGGTCGATCGCATAATAGCCTTTTCGCGCGTAGCCCTCAAGCACATCATAAAGCTCTTTTCCGGCATATTCTTTTCCAAAAACGTTAACTCTGGTAAACGTGCCATCCTCATTCAGCGGCACGCAGCCATGATAGAGAAGATTTCCATTATATACTTTGTAAAGACTTCCCTGTGTATACAAAAAACGCACATGACGCTGCAGTTTTTCACAGTTCACAAATGCAGTCACAAGACGCTCCATCACATCCGCCTCATCTTCTGAGAGACGATATGGATCTTCCCAGTCGATTGTCGGAAAACTGACATCCTTGAGCGGATACTCGGTTTCCTCCACACACACGGTCCCCTTTTCGATGTTGATCTTATCGAGAAGAAGTCTTTTCTCCATCTCAAATTCCGGGTGTTCTTTGATCAGCTGACCTTCCAGTTTTAAACTGCATGATCGTGATCGCCTTATGCATTTTTCATCTAAAAATGCATCGTGCACATCATATTCATCTTCCCGGTAATCCAGCTTAAAAACAGTCACAGGAATCCTTATCATACCACTTCATCGCAAATCTTGCCAGCGGCACCAGATTAATCCCAACCGTCCTCTAACAGATCAAGGTTTCCATATTTTGCAGAAATGCGGATCACATTACAGATGCATGCCGCACTGCCCGACGCCGCTCCCATCCAGTACACATCGTGATTGCCCCACTGGATGTCCACAGAGTGATGCTCCATCAGTGTGTCCATGATCAGATTCGGATATGGTCCCCTGTCAAAAATATCCCCGACCACATGCAGATGATCCACAACAAGCCGGCGGATCAGATTACAGAACGCGATCACAAGCTCCGCCGCCCTTCCGGTGCGGATGACCGACCGGATAATTTCATTATAATATGCCTCCTGATCGGATATCTCCTGTCTGCCGGTCAAAAAGTTCCTCAATCACATAGGCAAAGTCTTTTGGAAGTGCTTTTCCGCACTTTTGACCTTGTATACTTGAAGATGCATTTTTACAGATGCGGATCAGGCGGTATAAGGTGACTTTGTACCAGTCCTCCAAATTATCTTCCGTCTTTAACACCTGTTCCAACTTCTGTTCCGGGTAATAGATCAGCGTGGCGATCGCTTTTTTCTCCGCCGCGCTGATTGCATTGCCAAATTCATCCTCTATTTTTCCGCTTGATGGCACCGGATCCATTTTTTAGCACATGTAAAAACTGGTCGTACTCCCCGTGCACATCTGTGATAAAATGTTCTGTTGCTTTTGGCAGGCTAAGAATCGCCTGTAAATTGATAATCTCTGTCGCCGCTGTGGCAATGGTCGGATACTGATTTGATAAACTTTTTAAATAACGCAGGTCGGTCTGCCCCATAGTATTCCTCATTTCTTTTTCACGTTCATTTGCTGCTTTTTATCTTATCATAGGAAATGAGCGGGGGCAACCAACGTTAATTTATTGTCAATGCTCTACGCGATCGTAGCCTTGATCACATCCCCCATATCATAGAATCCCGCCGGTTTTCCGGACAGGAATTTTGCTGCCTGAACAGCTCCTTTTGCAAATACACTTCTGAATATGCAGTATGCTTAAACTCGATCACCTCATCAAGTCCTGCAAAGATCACCTCATGTTCTCCTACGATGCTGCCGCCGCGCACTGCAGAGATACCGCTGATCTCTGTTTTTTCTCTCTTTTTGCGCTCTTTGCTGCGGTCATAAGTATAGGTATATGCATTGCCAAGCGCCTCATTCATGGAATCGGCAAGTGCAAGTGCCGTACCGCTCGGCGCATCAAGTTTCTGGTTGTGGTGTTTTTCGACGATCTCCATATCAAAACCGGCCGGTGCTAAAATGGTTGCAGCCTGTTTTAACAGTTCCATTAACATATTGATTCCAAGCGACATGTTGGCAGATTTTAATACGGCAACTTTTTTCGATGCCCCTGTCCACCTTTTTTTAACTGCTCCTCAGAAAGTCCTGTCGTGCAGAGTACTACCGGGATCTGTTTGTCTGCACTGTATACTAAAAGATCATCCACTGCTTTTGCATTGGAAAAATCAATGATCACATCCGCTGCCACATCACAGACAGAGATATTGGGGAATACCGGGTAATCGTTTTTGATGCCATCGTAGAGATCGATTCCTGCCACGATCTCAATCTCTGCATCCTCCTTGCAGATCCCTGTGATCACCTGTCCCATTTTTCCGTTGCATCCACTCATAATTGCTCTTATCATATTGTTTTTCCTCTCTTTTCTTTATTTAAAAGCAACACCGGAAACGCTGCGAACCAACATTTCCGGTGTTTTTTTCAAATCTGGCTTTCCGTGTTCCACTGCCCCTTACGCCAGCTTGATCCCATAATTCTTCATTGCTTCCGCAAGTTTTGCAGCATTGGCATCTGTCATCTCTGTGAGCGGGGAACGAAGCGGTCCTGCCTCCATGCCCATCAGATTCAGCGCTTTCTTAACAGGGATCGGGTTCACTTCGGAGAACAGCGCCTCAATGAGCGGCTGTGCCTTTAGCTGGATCTCCATTGCTTTTTTCGTATCTCCGTCAAAGAATGCCATACACATATCATGTACATCCTTCGGTGCCACGTTTGACCATACGGAGATCACACCGATTGCTCCGATCGACATTAACGGTACTACGATTCCATCCTCGCCGGAATACAGATCAAGCTTTCCATCCGTTAAATACATGGTCTTTGCTGCCTGTGCAACATTTCCGGTTGCCTCTTTGATCGCAACGATGTTTTCAACATCATGGTAGAGTTTTGCTGCTGTCTCCGGAAGGATATTGCATCCGGTACGGCTTGGAACATTGTACATGATAATAGGAAGTTTTACAGAATTTGCAATCTCTGTGTAGTAGCGGATCAGACCTCCCTGTGTTGCTTTGTTATAATATGGAGTTACGCAGAGCAGTCCATCCACGCCGGCTTTTTCCGCTTCTTCCGAAAGGTGGATTGCCTCTCTTGTACAGTTTGAACCGGTTCCTGCAACGACCGGAATACGGTGTTTTGCAAATTTAACAGCAGCTTTGATCACCTCTGCATGCTCTTCTGTCGTCAGCGTAGAGCTCTCACCTGTTGTACCTGCGATAATGATACAGTCCGTTCCCTGATTGATCTGATACTCGATCATCTGCTCTAATCTGTCATAATTTACTTCCTCATTGTTTTTCATTGGTGTTACGATTGCCACACCGGCTCCTTTAAAAATAGACATATTAATAATCCTCCTGGTTCCTGTATTATGATACGTTAGGATACACTGCTTTGTGCACACGGTATTTTATTTATTCATAGTACGTAATTTCCCCTATGAATTAAAAAACCGACTCTGATGAGCCGGTTCGTAAATTCTAATCATATGTATTACCCAGTATATGTCGAATCGATATAGCGCCCCATCTTTCTGCCATTTCAAAGATGACAGTCATAAGGTTCTTTACCTTATGCCCAGGAACATATCCGCAGCAAATATACTCCTTCGGCGTTCTTTCCTTTTATCCTCCATCCTCTGCTTCTGCCACATCCGGAAAACTACTCTTAAAGCACGCAACCTCTATCAAGCAATATGTATCTTTTTAGCAATCATAGCACCATCTATTTCTACTGTCAATCCAATTCCTCTAAAAATCAATTTTGCTGACGGATACTTCGTATGCAACCCTTTTTTCCGTCTGCGTCTCCGATAATTTTTTGACATATTCGCGGCTCTGGATCCTGCCCCAGATCTGCACATGTCCGCCCACATCAAAACCGGAGGCAAATCTTGCATTTCGTCCCCAGCAGATGCACGGAATGTAATCTGATTTTCCATAAGAGCGGTTCACAGCGATCAGAAGATCTGCGATTTCTCTCTTCCAAGCGGTGTTTTCCGGTAAATTGGCTCCTTACATACATAGCCGTCTAAAAAGATCTGGTTGCTCTTTACCTCATCGTCAATCTCGTCTAAAAATTCCAGTTCTCTCACAAAAACGGAAAGTACAAGCCGGTTTTTCTTTTCCTCGTGCCGGTTGAATGAGCGGAACTGTCCTGTCACATAAATATTCTGTCCGACCATGTCCTCATTGACATCGATCAATCGTTCCGAAATCATCAATGGTATGTAATCCATATAATTGCTGAGACGGTTGACTGCCACATCGACCATATAAAATCCCTCTCCGTACACTTCGTGGCTGAACCGGAAATCCGATACAATCTCCCCCACGATCGACACCTGGTTGTTTTCAAACATTTTATCTGCCATGAATATTCTCCCTTCCTTGCGGTCATACACCTATAATTTTTTGTGCGTTTTTTCTTTTCGAACCGTTTCTGCCCGGTATGACCTGCCTGACATAATATTTTTACCATGTATCACATTCAAATTTTCATGGAACATGTCGATAAGAAAACGAATGTAATGACAACTTTTGTCAGGTTTTTGAATAAAAAATATTGCAGAATCCCATCAAATATGATAAAATATATTGGTTGGTTTTTTACCTTATGTTACACTGGTAAATACTAAAAAAAACTTTCAAACACAGTTTCAGAGAGATTTTGTATATGAAAATGAAACGTGAAGATGTCCGTAATGTAGCCATTATTGCACACGTTGACCATGGTAAAACAACACTGGTCGATGAGCTTCTAAAGCAAAGCGGTGTGTTCCGCGACAATCAGGAAGTTCAGGAACGTGTCATGGACTCCAATGATATCGAAAGAGAACGTGGTATCACGATCCTTTCAAAAAACACTGCCATTACTTACAAGGGTACCAAGATCAATGTCATCGATACTCCTGGACATGCGGACTTTGGTGGAGAGGTTGAGCGTGTACTGAAAATGGTAAATGGTGTTGTGCTTGTCGTTGACGCATTCGAGGGTGTTATGCCTCAGACCAAATTCGTACTAATGAAAGCACTTGAGCTTTCTCTTCCGGTTATCGTATGCCTAAATAAAGTAGACCGTCCGGAAGCCCGCCCGAACGAGGTTGTAGATGAAGTATTAGAGTTATTCATGGATCTGGATGCTTCCGATGAGCAGCTTGACTGCCCATTCATCTACGCTTCCGCAAGAGACGGTTATGCCGTTCGTGAGATCGACGATCTTGTAAACAGCAAAAAAGATATGACCCCGCTGTTTGAGACCATCATCGATTACATTCCTGCTCCAGAAGGTGATCCGGATGCCAACACACAGGTATTAATCAGTACCATCGATTACAACGAGTACGTCGGCCGTATCGGTATCGGTAAAGTCGACAACGGATCCTTAAAAGTAAACCAGGAAGCAGTCGTTGTCAACCATCACGACCCGGACAAACTTGAGAAAAGTCCGCATCAGCAAATGTATGAGTTCGACGGCTTAAATAAAGTAGATGTCGCAGAAGCAAAGATCGGATCGATCGTAGCAATCTCCGGTATCGCGGACATTCACATTGGAGATACTATCTGTTCACCGGAAAATCCGGTAGCTATACCGTTCCAGAAGATTTCTGAGCCTACGCTTTCCATGAATTCATGGTAAACGACAGCCCGCTTGCCGGTCAGGAAGGTAAATTCATCACTTCCCGCCATTTAAGAGACCGTCTGTTCAAAGAATTAAATACCGATGTTTCTCTGCGTGTAGAAGAGACAGAGAGCCCGGACTGCTACAAAGTATCCGGCCGTGGTGAGCTGCACTGTCCGTCCTGATTGAGAATATGCGCCGTGAAGGATATGAATTTGCAGTCAGCAAAGCCGAAGTTCTTTACCACACAGATGAGAACGGCAAAAAGACATGAGCCTATGGAGATCGCTTACGTCGATGTCCCGGATGAGTTTACCGGTACTGTTATCGATAAATTAAGCCAGCGTAAAGGTGAGCTTGTCAATCATGAAACCGATCACCGGCGGTTACACCCGTCTGGAGTTTAAGATTCCTTCCCGTGGTCTGATCGGATACCGTGGGGATTTCATGACAGACACCAAAGGAAACGGTATCATCAATACCATTTTCAACGGCTATGCTCCTTACCGTGGTGAGATCGCATACCGTAAACTTGGTTCCCTGATCGCATTTGAATCCGGCGAATCCGTAACTTACGGTCTGTTCTCCCAGGACCGCGGTACTTTATTTATCGGACCTGGCGAAAAAGCCGGAATGGTCATCGGTTCCTGGCAAGAGCTGAGGATATCGAGTTAAACGTATGTAAGAAAACATCTTAAATACACGTTTTCTTCTGCAGATGAGGCACTGACTCTGGTTCCGCGGTTTAGGTAACCCAGCCTGTATCCGTTAAACCTTACGTGCTAATATGAAAAATAATCATTTTATTCTCATGAATCACAAAAAGATGATCCGCACTGTTATAGTTACGGATCATCTTTTTGTTTTATGCTGGCAGGCTCATCTGAAAATATAGCATATATCGTTTTCACGGCTCTTTCCATCCCTGCATCATAAAATGCCCGGCTGTTCTTTCCGTTTTTCTTTACTTTATACATTGCATGATCCGCCGCAGCGATCACTTCTGTACTGTTCTTTCCATCTTTCGGATACACCGCAATGCCGATACTGATGCCAGATACTGCTCTCCACCGGCAATCCGATAAGGTATTTTAAATGTGTCTAAAATCTTCATTGCATAGGAATCTATCACTTTTTCTGACCGCTTTGCACAATTGCAACAAATTCATCCCCCGCCAGCCGGTAAACCTCGAATACGTCATCCACCAGTGCTCCGGCACGCGCAGCCATTTCCTTAAGCACCGCATCCCCTTCGTTGTGTCCATAGACATCATTGATCCGTTTAAAATTATCCATATCAAACATGATCAGACCAAACGGTTCTTTTTCCCTGATCCGGTACTGTAAATCTTCCATAAACACACGCCGGTTCAAAAGTGAAGTCAGCGCATCATAGCGCGCTATAAAATTTAATTTTTATTGAGCGAGCTGATCGTATCGTTTACTTTTCTTTTTATGCATATTATCCCGGACAAGCCAGATGATAAACAAAACCATGATCCCACCGATCACAGATGTGATACGGATCACTTTTCCATACTGCTCCATAAAAGTTTCTTCGTGATTGATGATCTTTGCATCATCCGGTAACATGCTGCGCGAAATTCCAAAACGCTTCATAACCGTCTCATCAAAGCAATATGTCATCGGTGAATCTGTTATGACATCCATATTCTCACATGGTTCACCATTTAAAATTTTAAGAGCCATCTCCCCGGCGATCTCGCCCATCTCTTCATGGGAAACGATCTCACCTCCAAGCAGTCCTTTCCCCATACCTATCGATATACCGTGAAAACATGGGAATATGTGCCCGGCTGCTCAGCATCTGGACAGACTCTGCCGATGCATAAACATTTCCATCCTTATCATTACTGCATAAAATATATAAAAGAATCGTACTCTCATCGAAAGATTCTACGCTCTTAATCAGATCTTTCTGAAAATTCTGATGCATTGATATCACTAAACTCCAGATCCGAAATTCATCTTTGTAAGAATAAAATTCCTTTCTTGCACTAAGCCCGGTTACCGTATTGTCAACAATTGCAACAATATGTGCTGCTTCCGGATATATCTTTTTGGCAAGTGCTATGGTATTTCCATAAGTCTGATTTTCTATGATTCCTGTTACATTGGGATTGTAATCCATCGCCAGCGCTTTTGAAACATTATTGACCCCTTCAAAAACAATCGGCGGATTCCCAAAAATTTTCCGATATACAAGCACAAAATTATACGCCGCATCATCCCCCACTATGATCACGTCATAGGCTGGCACCTGGCTTAAATAATAACTCAGGCTCTTGTAAAATAAATGTACATTTTTCCGCTGTATCGACATTCTTAGTATCCATAAACTTATAGTCTATGGTCACATCATCCCCCAGTGATTTTCTTATTCCCGCAATCTGCTGTGGAATCGTCTCCCATGCATAGGAATAGGAACTGATGAACAGCACACGTCCTCTTCCTGTTTCTTTTGCATTGACCGGAAAACTTCCCCCTATCCATAGCAGTACAAAAGAAGTGCTGCCAAAATACAGCCTTTCTCTACTTTATGATTTTTCATATGTGTCCCCCGATTTTTATGCAGCATAACTTTCATTCTGTATGTTTATATTTTAATTTCTTCAAACTATAATCTAAATTTTCCACCTCAATTGTATAAAAAGTCAACATAATTCATCATTTTTGTCACTTTTTTCCAATTTTTTCTTTCTGTTTTTCGCCCGCTGTAAATAATTTTCCTTCATATCAAAAAAGTCCTCTTCCACTCTTTCGTTCCTTTCACTTTGTGCACTTCGGAACGGTTTTTATATAAAAACCGTGTCAGATTATAACAGTCCACCCAAATCTCATGCCCACTCTCCTCCACTCCTCATCAAAGATCAGTTCGAGTCCGTAATGAAGATGTACAGTATCTATATTGTTGACATTTTCTTTTGTACTGTAAACCAGTGTGCCCCATATAGCCGATCACATCCCCTGCCGTCACAAGATCTCCCTCTTTTAATTTTGCCTGATATGGGTAATCCTGACGCAGATGCGCATAATAATAATATCGCTTTTTATCCGGACTGCGGATTCCAACACGCCAGCCTCCGTACTGATTCCAGCCCAGAGCCTCCACATATCCTGTTTCAATGCAGATCACAGGCGTACCGATCTGTCCCATCATATCATGTCCTAAATGCTGTCTTTTATATCCATAGCTTCTCGACACGCCAAAATCATCATAATCACTGTACGGAAATCCCTTTGCGATCGGGGAAAATGCTTTCAGTCCATATTTTTTCACATAGGGACCACCCTCACTCTCCTGTATCTCATACTCGCCGACCAGACCGCCAAGCACCGCCGAATATGCCTCCTTATAATAGGAAAAATACTTGAGCTTCTCTGCCGCCTCATCAAATGTCAGCTCCTTTATTTTTCACTTTCTCTGCCGCCTCATTCAGTTCTGACACTGCTGTCGCGCCAAACTCCCCGCCATTTTTCGCTGCCACATAAGAAAGTAAGTCGATCCAATCGATATGCATTTCACTTCCATATGTGTCCACGTCACACTCATATGCCTTGCACAACGCCTCATAAGACACATTAAAATCCACCCACCGGATCGTCCCGTCCGATGTGGCAGTAACTGTTTTCCCCCTGTTCCTGCCGTATTTTCCCATAAAATAAAAGCAGCCATAAGAAGGATGACTCCCTCTAAAATAATGGCTGCTTTAATACGCTGACACCAGGTTTTCCTGCCTGCTGATATCATGTTCATGACACTCCTCCTACCCTGCCATTCTTTTTCCATTCATTATATGAGGCGGGATGAAAAATAATCATGCATTTTTATTATTTACTTTCCTGGCACGCACTGCACATTCCATACAAAATTGAATTTTTGCACTGCAGTTTAAACCCGTGATCTTTTAAAATGTGCTCTGAGATTTCATCCATAAACTCACATTCCAGATGGATGATCTTCCCACATTTCACACACTGCAGATGCAGATGTTCCTCACAGTGGTGTCCTAATTCCACATACTGATATACCGCCTGATTGCCCTTTTCGGCAACGTATTTGATTACCGTGCCATCCTTTGCCAGCTTATCTAAATAACGGTAGATCGTCGTGATATTGACCTCACAGTCCTGCGCTTTCAGATAATGGTCGATATCCGCCACAGCGACTGTCCGGTCACTGTTCTTCTTTAAAAATTCCAAAATCTTTTTACGGCTGATCGTCGCATAACCACTTCCCGGCATATTCCTCGTACCTTCCTGTTTCCTTTATTTAAAACACAATCCCACACACTCTTATGATAACACCCCAGAACACGCCAAGTCCATACAAAGCCGCAACAATTCCGGCATTCTGCTTCCAGTCACGGTTCAGACGGAACAAAACTAACAGTCCGACGCCGGCATTCACAAGCAGTCCAGACATCATGGCGCCCGCTCCGATGATACCGCCTAAATAAAGTTCTGTGATCACAACTGAGGATGCACAATTTGGGATCAGTCCGACAAGTGCTGCTACTGCCTCACCCACAAGCGGCATTGCAGTAAAAAAGCCTGCAAGTGTATCTTCCCGATGAACCCGATCACTACATTTAAAAAGGAAAGAAATGATCAGAATATACGCAAAAAATCTTTAAGGTATGTTTGAATGCAGACCGGAAAATGCCGTCCTCGCAGCTGCAGTGTTCTTCCTCACATACCATGGATGTCCATTTCTTTTTCATGCTTTTTCATCACACCCACATATAAAAACTCCACAACAAGTCCGGAAATCATACCAATGATGACCTTAGCTGCAAGATCTTAACGATCACGACAGGTGCAACCGCCTCTGAGATCATGATCGGAAGCATCTCATCGGAGGTCGATAAGAAAAATCGCAAGCAGTGTTCCGACTGTGATCACATGTCCCGCATAGAGGCTTGACGCCGCTGCAGAAAAGCCACACTGTGGGATCACTCAAGCAATGCACCCCAAACAGGGCCGCTTTTTCCAGCGGTCCTGATACGGTTCTTTGCCTTTCCTCCAGTCTTATGCTCTAACTCTTCCATCAAAAGGTATGTGATAAACAAAAACGGAAGTAATTTTACACTATCTAATAAAGTATCTAAAATAATATCTAACATATTGCGCCCCATTTCCTACATGACATGTATGTCGATTTCTTTTACATTTGCGACCAATTCGTATTTGCAATCAGTTTGTATTTGCAACTTGTTTGCATTTTTATTATACGCAGAAATATCAGAATGTCAAGCTTTTCCCGTAAAGAGATTTTGATTCATAGGATGTAATTTCCTATGAATCAAAAAAAAATAGAGGCAAGCTCCATGCTCTGCCCCTGTTTTTCATCCATATTAATAAATTTTTAGATATCATCTAAAGATTCTTTTATCTTATCCATGAATCCTTTTTTCTTTTTCGGCTTTTCTGCTGTACCAGTGCCCTCTGCTGACTTCTTTTTAATGTATTACCGGTAACTTCATCAAACTTACGCAATGCCTCTTTTGCTTCTGCATTTAAGGAAGCCGGAACCTGAACCACCAATGTAACATAATGGTCACCACGCACTGCTTTGTTTCGCAGACGGTACGCCTTTTCCCTTCAGGCGGATTCTTGTGTCTGTCTGTGTTCCTGCTTTTACCTCGTATAAGACGTCTCCATCCACGGTGTTGATACGCACCTCACCGCCCTAATGCCGCCTGAGCAAAGGAAATCGGCACGGTAGAATAAATGTTCATATCCTGACGCTGGAAGATCGGATGACGTGATACAACTACCTCTACTAGCAGATCCCCACGCGGTCCGCCGTTGATACCAGGATACTTTGCACGTTTCTCAGGATCACTGAGGACTGAATAAGCTTCTGCGGCTTCTTTGAATTTCTCTGCAGCCTCCTCATCACCAGGGTTCATATCCGGGTGGTATTTTTTTGCTACCACTCGGTATGCCCTTTTGATCTCGGCGTCAGAGGCACCCTTGGTAACACCAAGGACTTCATAATAATCGGTCTTTGTCTCTGCCATAGCCTTTACCTTTCATCCTCTATATATTAAACCTCTGTGAAATCTCCATCTACAACATCGCCATCTGAGTAATCAGGTGTGCCTGCTCCTGTGCCTGCATTTGCTCCAGGACCATTCTGCTCATAGAGCTTTGAGAACAGATTCTGTGCACTCTCCATCAGCTTATCCTTAGCTGCCTTGATCTTGTCAACATCAGCATCGCTCATGTTCTCTGCATCTGTGCTGTCTATTGCTGCTCTCAGTGCATCAAGGTCTGCCTTTACACCAGCCTTATCTGAATCTGAAAGCTTATCTCCTACCTCGCCGAGTGCCTTCTCTGTCTGGAACGCAAGTGCATCGGCCTCATTCCTTGCCTCAATGCCTTCCTTACGCTTCTTATCCTGAGCCTCGTACTCAGCTGCTTCCTTAACTGCTCTATCGATATCATCATCTGAAAGTGATGTACCTGATGTAATTGTAATGTGCTGTTCTCTTCCTGTTCCGAGATCCTTAGCTGATACATTTACGATACCATTTGCATCGATATCA
>VOFB01003832.1_pt1 | contig 16163 bp, 18 predicted proteins | sample 5384141 | NCBI WGS metagenome assembly VOFB01 (sample SAMN12384721, study PRJNA508395) | human gut metagenome | isolation source: healthy gut A | host: Homo sapiens | reverse complement strand
ATTCAAATGCTTCGTTCAGTTACGTATTGCTTTCGTTCTTCAGCGCCTCTAACCGTTCCAGTCTGGCGCTGTTTGGTGGTTCTGGCACGGCATCCTCTCTTGGCCTTCCAGTTCCATTCTAAGGACACTCTGGCGCTTGCCTCCGTTGCCAATGCATCTCTTCTCTGGCCTTGCTTTAAAGGAACCTGAATAGTTGGATTCATAGCTGTAGATCTTGCCCTGACTGATCTCCAAGTCTTGTTCGTCACCTGGTCAAGGGAAATATCGGTCATGGGTCACCATGAGAATCGTTCCCTGAAATTCTTCAGGTAATCTTCCAGCCACCGGATCATGGCACTGTCCAAATGGTTGGTGGGCTCATCCAAGCAGCACACATCAAAATCCTGTGCCAGCACATAGCAGAGCCACTTTACGCTTCTGGCCGCCGGAGGAAGTTGCTCAATAGGCGTACTGTAATCCATAATTCCCAGCTGACTTAAGTTGCTCTGGAGGGTCTTCCATCCCTGTCTCGTCATCGCCTGCATAAGAAAGAATGGTCGCTCCTTCCGGAAACTTCGGCTCCTGAGGCAGCCATGCCAGCTTCAGCTGATTCTGCCGGATAATATTGCCGGAATCCGGCACTTCATCGCCTGCGATCATTCGAAGCAGTGTGGATTTACCAGTGCCATTGATGCCCACAATACCGATCTTGTCGCCTTCCTGAATGCCGATGGGCATCATCAAAAATCGTCTTCTCACCAAAAATTTTGCTTATATGTTCAATATTCATTATATTCATAAAAAAATACCTCTATCTTTTTTATCTTTAATAATAAAATGAAATTTTATAACCGTCAATTGTATTTTCCATTGAAAAGGCTTGCAAATTAGCTAAAATACGGTACAATAGGGATTGCAGTCTAAATTATTAAAATTGGCGTAACTGCTGAATGATATGTACACAAACAGAAAGGTTTATCTATGATTGGTGGAAAATAATGTTACCTCTGCGCATTGGCAAACGCACTCTTTGAAAGATGTATTGAATATTAAGTTTACCGAAGGCAACTGCTATGGTCTGATTGGCGCCAACGGTGCCGGGAAGTCTCACTCTGAAAATTCTCTCCGGTGTCATCGAACCGAGCAAGGGCGATATCGCAATCACACCTGGCCAGCGTTTATCCGTACTGGAACAGGACCATTATAATATGATGATTATCAGGTATTGAACGCACTGTTATCCTGGGTAACAAACGTCTCTAGCAAGAGATCATGAAGGAAAAAGACGCTATTTATGCCAAAGAAGATTTTACAGACGAAGACATGACCGTTATTTCCTGAACAAAGTCTGCACCCATACGTTGATATTGATTATGGCAAAGATCCAGCTTTATGCGGCAACTACGATTTCTGGTATGAGTCCAGCCAGCTGATGATCCGTCAGATGAAGGAAGCCAACAAGAAGAAGGAAGAAAAGATTAAGGAACTGCAGGAATTCATCCAGCTGTTTCTCCGCCAACGCTTCCAAATCCAAACAGGCCACTTCCAGAAAACGCCTTGAGAAAATCCAGCTGGATGAGATTCGTCCTTCCAGCCGTAAGTATCCATATATCGACTTCAAGTCCAAACCGTGAGATTGGCAACGAAGTCCTCCATGTTGAGTACTTTCCAAGACCATTGACGGCGTGAAACTCCTTGACAATATCCCTTCACCCTGGGCCATGATGATAAAGAAAGTAGCTTTTGTCGGCGAATGTTAACGCCACAACAGCGCTTTTCAGGTGAAATGGAAACCGGATGAGGTTCTTATAAGTGGGGTGTTACCCACAACACAGACTTACTTCCCGAAAGGACAACACTTTACAAGCGAAGACAGTATCGTTGACTGGCTGATGCAGTACTCCCCAAAAGGATGTGACATTTGTCCGCGGTTTCCTCGGCGTATGCTCTTCTCAGGCGATGACGGTCTGAAGAGGTCAACGTTCTCTCCGGTGGTGAGCCGCTGTATGCTTTCAAGATGATGATGTCGGTGCCAACACCATGCTGATGGACGAACCAACCAACCATTTGGACATGGAATCCATCTGGCTCTGGTCAACAGCCTGATCAAATATCCAGGCGTCCTGTTATTCACTTCCCAGGACCACCAGTTTGTACAGACCGTTGCCAACCGTATCATGGAACCTGACACCAAGGTGGGTCTTATTGACAAGCAGTGTACCCGATGAATATCTTGAAAATGATGAGATGGCCAGAAACGTCAGATTCTCAATATGGAAGCTGAAGACGATTAATGCTGCAACCGCAGAAAACATATGCACTTTGTCAAATTCTTAAGGATTTTTAAAACCTTTAACAGGCTTTATATGATATGCTAAGAGCAGCAGAGAATATTTTTCTTTGCTGCTCTTTTTATATTATCTATTTTATTTTTGGAGGCTTACAAAAGATTATTCTTATGAAAAACAAAAGATTATTTTTGACAATATTGATTCTATTTTATTCTGGCTGCTTCCGAAGTATTTTGTGTTTTCTTCATCGACAAATGGCATATTGAAATTGATTGCGGTAAAGAAAATGATATCAAGACTGAATACGGCGAAGCTTACGATGACACGGCTGCAACCGCTGCACTGAAAGGCGAATTACCTGTTAAAAACGGTTTCCGGCAGCAGTCACCTCGAAGGTTCTGTTGATACATCAAAACTCGGGAACTCACACTATCACTTACCATGCTTCTTTCCGCTTTTCTGGAAGGGTGAAGCCACAAAAAACCGTTCATGTAGTTGATACCATTCCTCCGGAAATCAAACTTTGTGACGGATCCTGACCATTACACACTTCCGGGCACCCATATGAAGAAGAAGGCTACTCCGCAACAGACAAATGTAGATGGCGATCTGACTAATGAAGTAACCAGTGAGGAAAAAGACGGCAATGTCATTTATAAAGTTTCCGACAGCTCAGGCAATGAAACAACGATAACCCGAAAGATTTTTCTATGACGACCCGATTCCGCCAACACTGACATTAAGGTGACAGCGAAATGACGATCCAGGCCGGTTCTGATTATAAGGATCCGGGATATACAGCTGAAGACAATGTGGACGGTGATCTGACATCCAAGGTTACCGTTGAAGGTTCTGTCAACACCTACAGTGCCGGACATACACTGACCCATACTGTCAAAGATAACTACGGCAATGAAGCATCTGACACACGAACCGTCACTGTTGAACCAGTCAGACAGGCTGATACTGTTAATCCGAACAGGCAAAATCGTTTATCTGACCTTTGATGACGGTCCCGGTGAATATACTTCAAAATTCTGGATATTCTTTGATAAATACAACGTGAAGGTTACGTTCTTTACTGTCGGGTCCGACATCCGGATTTACTGAAAGCCGAAGCTGATGCCGGTCATTCCATCGGTATTCACAGTGCAACCCATGATTACGCCACGATTTATTCCAGCGAAGATGCCTACTTTGCTGACCTTCGCAAAACAGCAGGAAACCATTGAAAACGCTACTGGCATTCATACGACCCTTGTTCGTTTTCCGGGCGGAAGCTCCAACACAGTCAACTTAAAGAGCTATTGCTCCGGTATCATGACCAAACTGACTCAGGATCTTACAGAATATGGGCTTCCAGTATTTTTGACTGGAATGTTGCCAGCGGAGACGCCGGTGAGACAACCGATACCTCTGTTGTCGTTCAAAATGTCATCTCCGGCATTCAGCAGCACGACATTTCCATCGTTCTTCAGCACGATATCAAAGGATTCAGCGTCAATGGTGTTGAACAGATTATCCAGTGGGGACTGGCACATGGCTATACATTCCTGCCGCTGAAGGCTGATAGTCCGACAGCACACCATGGTGTCAACAACTAATTAAAAAACGACTTAATGATAACACAAAAGGAACGAAATTGATATTCATACTCGCTTGAATACCAATTTCGTTCCTTTTGTCAAAGATATTTTACATATAGCATCCCCAGCGGCATGCTGTTCTGCTGCAGCAGATGCAGGATAGCGCCTACGACCTGGGCACAGATCTGAAGGATATATCGGCAGTCATTTTCTACAGATTTGACTGCATGCAGATATTCTTCACATGACATTTTCTGATGAATGTACAAATCTCATCTGCGGACTGCATATTCACTTCCTGGAAATGTGCATGCTTTTCTTTCATCTTCTGCACAAATTCTCTAAATCCACCTTCAACTGTGCTTCATAATGAATATGCTCTGTCATTGTTCCAGGATATTCAATGTTATGCAGGAATGTAAAGTAATCCGCAATATAGTGGGTAATAATCCCCAGATCCTTTGACAGACCAATGGTCATTCCTTTATTCTTGTCATATTCATCAATCACTTTGTTAATCTTCTTCTCCAGTTTGTGGAATGTCAGATCTATTCTGTGTTTGGTTGTAATAAAGGTTGGCACAAGGTCCGGTTCCAGACTTCCGAATCTGAAAGCCAGAGGATGGTCGATCATATCTGCATCCACAACATCTACTATGTATCCTGCTAATGATAAATGAGATTTTTTTTTCTCAATATGAAACCCTCCCACACATATATGCGGTACCATCCGCTATAACTGTCGTTTCGTAACATCTACATTATTGTACACCTATCCTAAACAAGAATCAATATCATTTACAAAAAATTCACATTCAATCACATATGAAATACGCATTCACCTTGACATTGACACCACCATCATATAAAATTAATCCATATATGAACATATAGAGGAGATGATTTTTGGATTCCAGTGACGCGATGCAGCTTCTTATTCTAGTTATTTTACTGGCTTTATCAGCCTTTTTTTTCATCTGCAGAAACTGCATTAACCTGTGTCAACAAGATTCGTATCCGAGGCCTTGCCGAGAAGGAGACAACGTGCCATTCTTGTCAAGGAACTGACGGATAATCCATCCAAGATGCTGAGTGCCATCCTTATTGGCAATAATATTGTCAATCTGAGTGCGTCCTCATTATCAACAATGCTGGCTACCAAGATAGCAGCCCAGCTCGGTGCCGGTACCAACACTGCAACCTTTGTCGGCCTTGCAACCGGTATCCTGACAATTTTGATCTTAATTTTCGGTGAGATCACACTAAGTCCGCAGCAACCATCAACGCAGAGAAGATAGCATTGGGCGATGCCGCAATCATCTACTGGCTGACCCGTATTCTGACCCTGCTATCTTCGTAATCAACCATCTTTCTTATGGAGTTATGCGCCTGATGGGCATCAATCCCAACGCCAAGACGAAGGCTATGACGGAGAATGAGCTTCTGACCGTTATTGACGTCAGTCACGAAGACGGTGTCATTGAATCCGAAGAAAAAGAGATGATCACCAACGTTGTAGATTTCGGCGATTCTGTTGCCAGCGATGTGATGGTACCACGTATCGATATAGAATTTATGGATGTAGAGAGCAATTATGAAGAAGTACTCTCTGTTTTCAGACGTGATAAGTACTCCCGTGTGCCGGTTTATGAAGGTGACAAGGATCATGTCATCGGTGTTTTTTTGAATCTGAAGGATGTTTTCTGTTATAATGATATTCCTGACAATTTCTCAATTCGCAAGATTCTTCGTCGGCCATATTTCACCTATGAATTCAAGAGAATTTCTGATCTGATGGTGGATATGCAGAAGAATTCCATCAGTATGGCCATGGTACTTGATGAATACGGTGCCGTTGCCGGACTCATTACACTTGAGGACCTGCTTGAAGAAATCGTCGGCGAAATCCGTGATGAATATGACGAAGAAGAGACAGACGATATCCGCAAGGTGAATGACCATGAATATACCGTTGATGGTACAACCAAACTTGAAGACATCGACAAGCTTCTTGGACTTCACCTTGAATCCGAGGATTATGACTCCATCGCCGGGCATATGATCCATGAACTCAGGCATATTCCTACAGAAGGTGAATATATCGATATCAACGGTATCCGTTTCACGGTTATGAAGATGGACAAACATCGTATTGCCGATATTGATATCCGTCTGCCGGAAGCAGAATCTGAGCATAATGCATCTGAACATTGATGTATCAGATGCCGCTATAAAATTTTTTAAGAGAATCGAGGGTTAAAAAATGTTAAAAAAATTTAATTTGCCTATGGCAGTTTTATTCAAAACGTCATTCAATTTCTGATCCTGGCTTTTGTTGTTTTCCTGTTTATGAAAGTGATCAACAAGCTGAAGAAACCTGCACACCTGCGGCAGCTCCGACAACCAAGGTTTGTCCATACTGTAAGTCTAAGATACATATTGATGCTGTCAAGTGTCCGCACTGTGCATCTGCCCTCAAAAGCCTGAACCATAAATCCGTTATCATTTTTTACAAAAAAAGCCTCATAAGATGGATATTTTCTCACACCACAACCATCTTACGAAGCTTTTTTCTACACAGCCATTTCCCTTAAATCATCTGCAATAATCAGTTCTGCTTCCGTTGCAGCCTGAATTTCTTCAATCGTATACTCCGGATTATATTCAACCAGTGCCAGTCCTTCATGTGTGACCTTCATCACTCCCATCAGTCACGATCAAATCTACCTGTCCCTTTGCGGTCAAAGGCAATGTACATTCTTTTTGGATCTTGTGGTTTGCCTATTGGTATGTTCCATAGCCACAATAACTTTCTTTGCCCCCACAACCAGGTCCATGGCACCGCCCATACCAGGGAAGCATTTTGCCCGGTATCTTATAATTAGCAATGTTTCCTTTCTCATCCACTTGAAGAGAACCAGGACTGTGACATCTACATGACCGCCGCGAATAATTGCGAATGAATCTGCGCTTGAGAAGAAGGCACCATCATCTGCAATACCGGCCATCACACCGCCGGCATTGACAATATGCGGGCTTTCCTGCCTTCTTCAAGGGGTACAAGGCCTACAAATCCATTCTCTGACTGCAATGTAAGATCCACACCTTCCGGAGATGGTTCGGAACCAGCGTAGGCAGTCCGATACCAAGATTAACAACATCTCCATCTTTTAACTCTTTGGCTACACGTGCTGCAATAAAATTCTTAATATCTCCCCATTATTCTGCTCCTCCTACAAGATAATCTACAAAATTCCAGGTGTCTCAACGTAATCTGCACCAATCTGTCCTGCATCCACAATTTCAGATACACCGGCAATCACCGTATCTGCTGCCATGGCCATCATCGGGTTAAAGTTTCGTTCGGACCCGATATAGCGTAAATTGCCGGCAGCATCTGCTGTATGCCCTCCAATCAAAGCGACATCTGCATGCAGCGGCAATTCAAGAATATATTCAATACCATCGATTTCCTGATTTCTTTGCCTTCTGCCACTTCTGTACGCAACCCCCAATGTCGGTGTATAAAACCGCCGAGACCTGAACCACCGCATCTGATTCTCTCTGCCAGTGTTCCCTGCGGTACAAGCTCCAGATCAATTTCACCTTCAAAATATTTGGCACCAAATTCCGGATTCAATCCAACATGAGATGCAATCAGTTTTTTACCTGTCCGTTTTTCTACAAGCTTGCCGACACCTCTTGCGGCCCTTTCCATTCGCCTGTAACCTTATCCTTCTTTCTTCCAAAACCCGCATCATTGCAGATAACCGTCAAATCCCTTTATTGCTTTTTACCAATTCATCAATGATCGGTTCCGGTGTACCGTTTGCCATAAAAGCCCCCACCATTAATGTCATACCATCTTTTACCAGAGCTGCTGCTTCTGCTGCTGTTGTAATCTGAGTCTTAGCCATTTCGCTCACTTCCTCCTTATATAAAAAGCTTTTTTAGTTTTATCCTTGCCTATATAAAAAGCAACTCCCGTGCCAATTATTTAAAATAGAAGCTAAATAATGCTAAGTCCCCATTTTATCGTCAAAAATTGTTTTTGTATAAATACATTTATAACATAAAAATAACTTTTCGATGTCTTATGTGTCTATTTTTAGTACATATTATATTAATTTCACCAATTTATCTTTAACTTTCCTTTTGTATTTATGCTTTTGCCGTTAAATGTACAAAAGCGTACATATATCATCGTGTACGCTTTTTAGACATATTGGTAACTCACTTATGATAGAACAGACCGCATGTACAAATGTGATACCTGATGCTAATGGCAGGAATGACTGCCGCATCCGTGATTGCCGCACTGATGACCGCCTTCACCATGCTCATGATCATGATGACTGCACTTGACATCTGCATCATAATTCAACTGACCTTCAGAAAGTGCTTCAACCGCCTGATCAGCATTGCCGCTGCATCCGCCAAACAGTTTGATACCTGCCTGAGCCAGGGCATTCTGAGCTCCGCCTCCGATACCGCCGCAGATCAGCACCTGAACTGGTGTTCTGCCAAAAATCCTGCCAAGCACCATGTCCGCTGCCGTTTGTTCCTACAACTTCTGAAGCAACAACCTTTCCATTCTCTATATCATACAGTTTGAACTGTTCTGTATGACCAAAATGCTGAAAAATCTCTCCATTATCGTATGTTACTGCAATCTTCATTTTAATGATCCCCCTTATCCTTGTTCAATACCTGAGCTCGGCATCGATGTTTGGACATCCGCCGCACCCGCAAGTTGTCTCTGTGCCATCACATAATCGATAGTCCCCGCCTCAATCTTCAGCACCTTCCGTCTACGACAACTTCCGCCAGTTTCTTTCTGGCATTATCATGATCTGCTGTACCGTCGTTCTGGCAATGTGCATGTATTTTCCGCATTCTTCCTGTGAAAAATTCTCTTTGTCTATAAGACGGATCGTCTCATATTCATCCACTGTCATCACAACGCATGCCTCATCTGATCCCCCGCAGGAAGGTATAAATTCGGACACCTTTGGAAGACAGCATACCTTTCGGCACTTTCTTGGTCTTGGCATCTCTTCATCCTCTTTCTCACACAAACAGTCATACCGATGCGCGCAATCAGCATCACCATTTTTAATTATTCAACTCATCGTTATAAATGGCATATGTCATTTTATACCACAGTTATCGACATATGTCAATAACCTATCTTTTTTTATCAGTAACTCCATCAGCCTTGAAACAAATAGTTCAGACAACGGCCGCAATCCTCCAATGGCCATTTTTCTATTCCGTCAAAATCCGCTTCACAATCTGTTACAACAGCAATCAAGTTCTTCCCGCAGCAGGATAATGTACAGGATATTTTCTCTCTGACGATTTCTATCTTAGGCAATTCACTCTGCTTCATGCCTTCCACAAGAATAACATCTGCATCTGAAAATCGCTGATCAGCTGCTGCAAATCGATTTCTTCATCTGCCATTGATCATATATCTGTTCTTAGAAAAAATCGCTGTCGCCGCAGCGCCGGCCTGATGATGATATCTGTAGGTATCTGTTCCCGGCCTGTCCCCTTCAAAATCGTGACCGTCATGTTTGATCACTGCCGCACTTTTGCCATGGGCTTTTATTTCTTTGAGCAATTTTTTCAATATAGGTGGTCTTGCCGGAATTTTGATACCGCAGATGCATAATATTTTCTGTTCTTTCGTCATGTTCAAAGAGGTATTTTTCCACCGTTCATACGCTTCCGGCGTATTGATATTGACAAAACATGTATCTGGGATCCCCATCTCTGCCGATGACACAATCAAACAGCGGCTTCGAATCAGCAAATGCATCATTTTATAATCTTTATACCACAGCATTTGCTGAATGACCGGCAAAAAGCGACGGGCGATACAGACCACATAAAGGATGGATTCGTCCACGACTGTCCTGATAAACCAGACAGTCATATCCCTGTTCATACGCATCCGCAGACATCTGAATCAGGCTGCCGACCATACTTTCTGTCAATTCCGGGACATCACAGGCTGTCACAAAAATCCATTCATCTTCATCCTTAACTGCTGTAAGACCGTGTATAGGCCGCCTAAGGGGCCGCAGTCTTTGACAACGTCTATAAGCCCATAACAATCCTTATCTTTGTACACATTTTGAATAAGCGCCAACTGCGCCGCATCGGCTGCTGACAGATAAATCCTATCTGCTTTTCCAATGCCTTGATCTGCTTTTTCAGATAAGATCGGCCTTTTCCATCCTTCAGCAGAAACTTTGGCTGTCCGCCCATTCTGGATGAATGGCCGCCCAAAAGAATCGCCGCTTTATGACATTTTAAAGACTGCTTTGTCATTATTTTTCACTCCCAAATGATATAAAATCCCCGTATTCCCTTTTAACTAAAGGCAATACGGGGGTTATCCTTTGTAAACAGGATTCCTCTTATTCTACAACTGAAGTAAACTGCTTACACTTTATTTAAAATATGCCACACCAGTTCAAAGATCTTCTGATCCGGATTGCCATAAATATTTCTTGCAACGGCTTCACCGATTCGCTCGGAATGTCCCATCTTGCCAAGGATACGTCCGTCAGGGCTTGTGATACCCTCAATAGCCGCATAGGAAGCGTTCGGGTTGAAATCCTCATCCATAGTTGGATTGCCGTCTAAATCAACATACTGGGTTGCCACACAGCCTGCTGCAAAAAGCTTCTTGATCCATTCATCACTGGCTACGAAACGTCCTTCACCATGGGACATCGGGATTGCATAGACTTCACCAGGTACCACACCTGCCAGCCATGGGGATTTGTTGGTCACAACCTTCGTGTAAACCATCTTGGAAATATGGCGTCCGATGGTGTTGGTTGTCAGTGTCGGTGAATCCGGCTGCTGCGGTGTGATCTCACCGTAAGGTACAAGACCAAGCTTGATCAGAGCCTGGAATCCATTACAGATACCAAGAGCCAGACCATCTCTCTCATTGAGCAGCTTCATAACCGCTTCTTTCAGTTTTTCATTTCTGAAAGCTGTAGCAATGAATTTACCGGAACCGTCCGGCTCATCACCGGCAGAGAAACCGCCTGGGAACATGATAATCTGTGCATCGCTGATGCCTTTGACAAAGGCATCGACAGATTCACGGATACCGTCTGCACTTAAGTTTCTGAATACCTGTGTCTGAACCTTTGCACCGGCTTTTTCAAAGGCTTTCATGGAATCGTATTCACAGTTTGTACCCGGGAATACAGGGATAAATACCTTTGGCTGCGCAATCTTATGGTTGCAGATCACAATGCTACCTTCTTTGTAAACAGGTGTCTCAATCTTCTTCTGTTCAACACCTGAACGTGTCGGGAATACCTTTTCAAGGGTGCCTGTCCATGCTTTCAGTGCCTCATCCATTGTCACAACAGTGTCACCGTATGTGAACTGTGCATCATCTGTCACTTCACCGATCAGTGTATAAGCCACATTGACTTTATCAAGAGCATCCGCCGGTACTTCTGCGATCATGCATCCATATTCACCTGTCTTAAACAAATCTTCTGCTTTCACAGTGCTGTCAATCTTAGCGCCCAGCTTGTTGCCGAAAGCCATCTTGGATACAGCTGCTGCAACGCCGCCAAAACCGAGTGTATAAGCGGAGATGACAACTTTATCCTGAATCAGCTGATGAATTGCTGTGTAAAGAGCTTTTGCCTGTTCGTAATCCGGCATATCATAAGCATCTCTTTGCAATATCAAACTTCACAATCTTATTGCCGCTCTTCTTGAATTCCGGTGTAATAATATTCAACAAGTCCCTTCTGTGCCCTTTAATACAGGGAGTTTTGCTACCATGGATCTGACAATGTATTTGCCGCCGAATGCCATGCTTTCTTGCCAATGGAAGCATCCTTTGGCTGTGAGCCTTCAAATCTGCCAGGTCTTTCCAATGTAATTGTCTTTTTTCTTCAAAATAGCTGTCTGCCTCAACCCTACAAATAACCTCTGTTTCCTGATGAGCACCATTGGTATTCAGGAATGCACTGTGATATTTACAATGTCCTTGCCTCTCCAATTGAGTACCAGTCTAGGCTCCTCTGTAACCTTTGCAACTACTACAGCCTCAAGGTTCTCCTCCTCTGCGTATCCGAGCATAGTATCAACAAAGAGTCTCTGTATCTTTCTCTCTGTCGGTGCATTACCCTTTTGAACCTCTGCACCACATGTCTCAAGTGAGTGTGATGTGTGGGCCTTGGATGAACCTGTAGCTCCGCCACAGCCATCACGGCCTGTACGTCCACCGAGAAGGATGATGACATCTCCCGGATCAGATGTGAGACGCTTTACTGCACGTCTTGGAGCTGCACCCATGACTGCTCCGATCTCCATTCTCTTTGCAACATAATCAGGATGATATATCTCATTTACAAGACCTGTTGCAAGACCGATCTGGTTACCATATGAGCTGTATCCACGAGCAGCTGTTGTGACGATCTTACGCTGTGGAAGCTTGCCCTCCATAGTATCCTTAAGGGACTTTGTAGGATCAGCTGCACCTGTAACTCTCATAGCCTGGTATACATAACCTCTTCCTGAAAGTGGGTCTCTGATAGCTCCGCCCAGACATGTTGCAGCGCCACCGAATGGCTCTATCTCTGTAGGATGGTTGTGAGTCTCGTTCTTGAAGAATACAAGCCACTCTTCCTCTACTCCGTCTACTACTACAGGAACAACTATAGAACATGCATTGATCTCGTCTGACACTTCCATGTCATCGAGCTTGCCTGCTGCCTTGAGCTGCTTCATACCCATCAGAGCTATATCCATGAGACATACAAACTTGTCATCTCTGTCCTTGTACATCTCTTTCATCTCTGCTCTGTACGCGTCAAATGTCTTCTCAAGAAGATCCTTGTAATCTCCTTCATCAAACTCTACATCTGTGAGCTCTGTTGAGAATGTTGTATGACGGCAGTGATCTGACCAGTATGTATCGAGCACTCTGATCTCAGTCATGGATGGATCTCTCTTCTCCTCGCCCTTGAAGTAGTTCTGGATGTGAAGGAAAAATGTGATCACCTGGATTATCTGAAAACAAGTGCTTCCGACACGGAATGCACCGGCGTTGTTTACACCGGACCCCTGAATGATGTAGAACTGGATAATATTAACGATGTCTATGCCTTTGAGCCGGAACCGGCGAAAAAAGAGAAGTCTGAGAAAATTTTTATATCCCCAAAAAGCTTTCTATGCTACAATTCTTTTTTATAGAAAGCTTTTTTATTTAGATTTTTTACAATCATTAATACCGCTATCCGGGTAACCCGTTAAAGACGTGAAGCGTCTTTCATTCTCTTTCATGTTCCCTCAGGAGGTTCTTATGCTGAAAAAATATTCTATTCCAATCATTATGTGGCTGGTTTTTGAAAGTATTGCCATCATTCTCTGGCAGACACTGGACAATATCTTTTATCTTTTTAATTTTTCATACATAGGCACATCCATTGCCATCGGACTTTTTCTCTTTGCCCGCAAACAGCAATATGCCCGCCACGTCATTCAGTTTGCCGTTGGGCTTTATATGCTGGGCTATCTCGGCTTTCTTCAGCATGAAAATATGCAGATTGAGGGTTTTTGGTATTATCTGTTCCTGGGTGTTTTTGAAGCCGCCACCATTCACTATGCCGTGGCCAAAATCTTTGGACCATTTATCTTCGGACGGGGCTGGTGCGGCTATGCCTGTTGGACAGCTATGATCCTTGATTTGCTGCCTTTAAAACGCCCGCATCTTCCCGCAGGAAATGGGGATTCATCCGCTATATTGTTTTTGTCGGTTCCCTGATTTTTGTCAGCAGTCTTTTTCTGCTGCATGTCCAAAACATTGAACAAATTATGTGGTACAGTTTTCTCATCGGCAATCTTATATACTATGTTGTTGGCATTGCACTGGCTTTTATCTGCAAAGACAATCGGGCTTTCTGCAAATATATCTGTCCTGTCACCGTCTTTTCTGAAGCCGGCCAGCCGTTTTGCCCTTTTCCATATCAAACTGGACCCGGACAAATGTATCAGCTGCAAAAAATGCGAAAAAACTGCCCGATGAATGTTGAGATTCTCAACATAACCGAGCAGTATAAAAACCGTTCCGAATGTATTCTCTGTATGCAGTGCGTAGAAAAATGTCCAAAAGGTGCTTTAAAACTGTAGCCTTATTTATGCAATCGCCGTATCACCTTAAACACCACCGTGTTTTCCAGATCTGCCAGTTATAATTCAGGGTTGTCGTATCATAAGGCTTCGGTTTTCGGATCAGCACGTAAGGCAGGCCAAAGAGGTTTGCCAGACTTGGATTCTGGTATTCGGTATCCATCATGCACACATGAGGGATAAAATCCCCCTGCATATAAAGCTGGCAAACTGAATACCGTAGCTGTAGTCCTAATATTTTCAAAGACCCCTGCTGCAATTCTCTGGGTTGTCTCACCTTCTTTGTATCCCAGAAACATTCGGTTTGATATCCGTATTATCCGACGGCCAGAATCTTTTGCCAATATTCATAGAAAAAGTGTTAGCTTGCAAATCGTTCTCCATAAGCCTTGAGATTTATAGATGCCTGGAAATCTCTATCAATGACATTTCCACAATCACATTTATAAATTCTGTCAGATAATTTCAAGTCTTTTTTATGATGTTTCCACAACAGCTGCAAAGTTTTGATGATGGATAAAACCGATCAGCCACAATAAGCTGGATCCCTTTATCGCTGCACCTATATTCGAGCTGTTTTCTAAACCAAAAAAATCCCTGTGCCTGAACTGCTTTGGATAAATGTCTATTTTTCATCATTCCGCTGACATTCAGATCTTCAATACAAATAAATCTTGGTTTTCGACTTACAATTTCCGATGTAGTCTGATTCAAATAGTTCTTACGGATATTTGTTAATCTGTGATTTCGTTTTAATAAAAGTTTTTCCTTTTTGATTACATTATTTGTTTTGCAGTAACTTTCTCCTTTCTTATTTTTCTCGTAAGAGCGAGAGATACTACGCTGTAATCTGCGTTTCTGTTTTTCTAATTTCTTTACTTTCTGACTTTTATTGATGTTCTTATACTTAGCACCATCAGAGCAAATAGCCAGATCTTTGATTCCTAGATCTATACCGATTCCATCCTCATTCAGCTTTTCTATGCAATCAGGAAATTCCACACATACGCTGATCCACCAGTTCACCCCATCAAAAGATATTCTCGGATTCCTGTATTTAGCATCTGTCGGAATACGACCATGCTCTGCAAGTCTTACCCAATTTAGTTTTTGTTTATTTCTCTTCCTGCTCGAAGAAAAGCCTTCAAACTTAACATGAGTATTGCTGAATTGTATCTTAATATTATCCTGATAGAATTTCGGCATGGATCTCTTTTTTGACTTGAATCTTGGGAATTTCTGCAAACCCTTGAAAAAGTTCTGATACGCAGTACAGGCATCTTTAATTGCCTGTTTGGTTACATTATTAGAAATATTCAATAACCATGCGTATTCCTCAGAATGTCTAAGCCTTGTAAATTCTTTTCTGAGTTCTGAATCCGAAAGGAATCTGCCGCCTTTTCATAATTCTCTTTTTCCCTGCCCAAAGCCCAGTTATAAGCAAATCTTGAAGCACCTGCGTACTGAAACATCTTAGTTTTCTGTACATTGTTTGGGATCAACATTACTTTTATGGCTTTTACCATCGACCTCCTCCTGCATCAGTTCACGGATAAATTTCTTCGCTTTGTTCGCTCGTTTTCCTTGTAATTTGCAGCTGAATACTGTGATTATTTGAACCAGATCTTCAACAAATTCCTTCCGTTCAGATTTTTCAGTATTATCAATAATCTCAATCTCACAATTATAAAGTGAAGCGATATATTCTATCAACTCAAAACCAAATCGTAATAGCCGGTCTTTATATAAAACAACAACCTTTTCAACCTGATTTTGAGATTCGCCTGATCAATTCCTGAAGTCCTTTTTTCTTATAATTAATCCCGAAACCGATATCACTTATTATCTCAAATGGCTGTCCTTTTGCCAGAAGATATGTCTTAACATTATCAATCTGTCGTTCCAAATCATCTTTCTGTTTATGGCTGGAAACGCGACAATATCCAATTGTAATGCGGTTTTTAGGCTTTACATTTATTACCTGGTTGAGTTGCTCGTCAGAATAATATCTATAGCCGCTTACTGTAGTATGATGCGGATGAAGTTTTCCATTGGCATCCCAATTTCGTAATGTCTGGGCGGATACGCCTATAATTTTTGAAAATTCATGTATAGAATAATATTTA
>VOFB01000226.1_pt1 | contig 16172 bp, 21 predicted proteins | sample 5384141 | NCBI WGS metagenome assembly VOFB01 (sample SAMN12384721, study PRJNA508395) | human gut metagenome | isolation source: healthy gut A | host: Homo sapiens | reverse complement strand
CTACAGGCTGGCTGGACCCCAGCAGCCTTGTCCTGGGCTGCTATGATCCGTCCTCCTGAAGATAACCCTACCTCCCCACCTTACTGAAGGCATTTACCAGCTCAAGCTGACCGCCTCCTCCTTTATTACCAAAACCACATATCCCAAGCTTTTGCTGTTCAGGGAATTTATTTTCCGGCAAACCACCAGCCCTGCTGATCCTTGTCCAGAGCCTCCAGACCATGCCTGTTCTTCTACACACCTCCCTGATCCACACAATTCAGAGTGCTTTTTGTCTTATTAAATAGGAATAGCTGTCGTCCGTAACAATGGTCACATTGATATGGGGGTCTTTTCTAGAAGTAGAGATTATTCTTGGTTCTTTCTGTGATTTTCCACCATTTTATACTCTCAGTCTCCTTAGGGCCTGACCCAGTTTTGGTAAGTGATATTTTGTATCGTCATGTTGCTGATCATATTCAGTGATATCCATTTTTATGTAAATCGGAGGCCTTACATGGAACCTGTCCCACTCTAGATATCCCAACTGCCCTCTCTCCACTCAGGTCGAAAATTATATGGCAGGTGTATAACATTATATCATCAGTCGATATGAAAGTTGCAACTCTTATTTTTCATCTTCATCCTTTCAAACGTCCACATCCGTCTCCTCCCTGTGTTCACCAGCCATATCTCTTCAACTGTGCTTATGAGCAGCCAGTGCATGGGAAACAAAGTATTCCTGTCAAAATAGAGAAAAATCTACCTGTCTTCTGCTTAATATACCACTCAGGTAATCCATTAAACACCTGGCCAAGAGCTTACTATCACATTTTCCATAGAGACCGGTCTAATAAAGGAATGGTCTTGTAAGCACCTCCTCACTCTCAACATCCAGTCTCTGTGGCCAGAATCTGCCCCGTGGCACTAAAGCCGCATATCCAATTCCTTCAAAATCAGCTCCATCTCGTTTTTCTGCTCTTCCAGCCCTTTCGCTGCCTCCGCGCATGCAAGATTCTCCCATGTTAGCTTTAACACATAGTCAAACACACACCTGTCTTAACAGCCTCCTGCACAATTCACTGCAACCGGGTGAGCAGAATCACCCCATCCTGACAACCCATGTTTGCCTGATAATTCCATCCTGCCTGTCTATATGTGGATATTCTGCCAGCAGTCATGGGTTCTCCTTTTAAAAGTCCAGCACCTCAAACCCATTCCTATGAGAATAATTTATTCAAATATCCCATTTAGGACACAGGCCCCTGGTGTATAAACTCTTCTATCATCTGTGCACCCTCCCCATGTGGGCACCTCAAAGAACCCCAAAACATCCTGGCTGCACAAGCTGATCCTCCCATTCCTGAACTATAGTCCTGATCCCCATGAACTCTTCTGGCCGCTTGACCTGGCCTTCTATGTGGTTTTAATCAGAACATCTTGACCCATGGATGTTGTCTGATATTAGAGGTGTTGACCTCTATTATCCTTAGTTGTCCAGTAGACCTCTGAAAATTCTAGGCTGGAATTTTGAAAAGATCTTTATTAAACGTATGCACATTAAAGCCAATCAGGAACTCTGCTGATCCTATCCGGTCTCATTGACCTGTTATTTGGCCAAAGGTTTGTATTCCTCCATATCATACCACGCTATCTCCACCTGGTCGCCCTCGTTGAACTCCCGACTGCCTCCTAAAAACGGTCTTTCCCACATCTGGCCCAACCATGCGCAGTATCTCTTTCTCCTGGCCTCCTGCTGCTCCTCTGCCTTTCCTTCCACCCCGTCAGTAGACTCAGGGCAAGATCAGCATACAACTCTGCACCTATAACGTATCCTTGATCTCATAGTTCCCCCCACTTTGTTCAATGAATATCCTAATACCATCATCTTATATGAAAACGGTATGCAAATCAAGAGGAGGGAGACAGATTTTCGCTCTGTCTCCCTCCTCAAAAAATATCAACCTTCTATTTTCCCGACTCATCCACCAAAATCATTTCATAGGTTTTATCTTCCCAGTCATACTGAGCAATCTTTTTCTTTTAATATCTCCTCGTATTTTTCCGGCTGGTCTGTCAGGACGTAATACTGCTCTGCTTTTGATATCCCTCCCTGTCGTCCGAGAGCAATACCTTTGTCCAGATGGTAAAATATGGGCACATGTGGCATGATCTTGGCATTGGGCAGATTTTCACCCAGCACATACATCCGCTTTCCTCATACAACTGGGTGAGCGTGGCTGCCATCTCATTGGCATAGCGCTGATTTGTCTCTTTGGCCCTCTCGTTTCCCATGTGGACCATACTCAGGTACGGGCGCGGCCCCAGAGCTCCACTGCCAAAATCACCACTGCGAAGGCTGCAGGAAGATACTTTTGTACCGCTCCTTCCCAAAATCAGCTATATACTGGTAAATCCAGCCTGCAAACGGAACGATGATCACAAAGGCCCATCCCATAAAGTAAATCTTGCGCATATCGGAACACTCGTAGGTATCGATAAATCCCCCGGCAGAGCATGCCACACCTGCTTTACCTCCACAAGATAGAGACAATGATCAAAGCGGCAGGCAGTATATAGGTAAGAACCACGTTCAGCCACTTGTGTTTAAACTTCGGCTTTTTCTGAAACAGCACCACAGCAGCCAGAATCACAAAGAGAACGGTAAAGTAGATAATATATCTCCTTTCAGCTTGGCAAACTCCGGATAGTTGTAGTAAGCCCGCCAGGAATGGCGTGTCACAGCCACAAAGAAGGCTCCCGCCAGACCGAAGACGATCACCCAGAGCTGATTGTAAGCGCTGCAGATCTTTTAAAGCCCAGGTCCAGAGCCCTGAAGGACCGGATTGCAAGGGCCCAGCACAGGGGCTATGATTAGTACAAAATATCCTGCGTAGTACGCCCCGGACTGCACCAGCCGCGCCAGGGTCAGCTGCTCCGGATTCGTCTTGGAGGCAATGGAAAAGCCCACGATCATTTTCAGACTGTATCCGCCTTTTTATGCCATTGTACACCCAGGGAGAATAGGCAATCCCCAGGGCCGCGACAATCAGAAATCCCCTCCCGAAAATGATCCCCCACTTTTTGCCCAGTTCCTTCTGTTTCATAAGCCAGACAAGGGCAACACCGGAATCACCACCAGGGTGATATGGCGGGTCATAAACATAAGACCAAGGGTCACCCCCCAGGGCCAGGTCTCCCAGCAGTTCTCTTGTGCTTGCGCAAAGTGAGATAGACGGCCAAAAGAAACATTGAAAGTAAAGATTTTCACCATGAGGCACATGGGCGTAATGTAATGAAACGGAATGACCGCGGAAAACGCAGCGCAGATGCCGCTGGGCGTCTCCTTCATGTACAGCCTGCAGATCAGATAGGCAAATACCGGCACAAAGGAGGAGTACAGACAGTTCAACACCTTCATAGCCACATAATAATGCTCGCCAAACAGATAGGCCGGCATCAGAGTCAGGGGTAAAACAGCGGATACTGTACACTGTGGTAGCCCCCTTTGTCAAAAGCAGCCTGCTCATCTTTTCATATTTAAACTCATCAAAAATAAGCGGCATGGTTCTGTTTTCAATCACTGCCAGGATTTTAAATAAAAACAGCAGGGAAAAACAAAAGAAAGGGAATCCAGAAATCCATACGGTAAACCGTCTTTTTTTCTGCTCCATCTTACCTCCCTTACATTTGTGGCCGGTTCTTTGCCGTCCGGCCCGCTTTTTTCTTTTCTTCTATAATTATGATGTTGAGGTTAAAAATATTTTGACTCCTGACGCCTGCGCCAATCTACAGCTTCATAGTCAGTGAGATCCGTTTTTTTTCAGATCCACACTCAACACTTTCACATCTACTATATCACCTACACTGACCACTTCAAGGGGATGCTTTACGAATTTTTTACTGCTGAGCTCTGAGATATGCACAAGTCCGTCCTGATGCACCCCAATATCCACAAAGGCTCCAAAATCAATCACATTTCGCACGGTTCCCTTGAGCACCAGCCCGGGGTCAGATCCTTCATATCCAGCACATCGCTCCTGAGGATGGGCTTTGGCATCTCATCCCTGGGGGTCTCTTCCCGGCTTTTCCAGCTCTTTCACAATATCTCTCAGGGTAGGTTCTCCCAGATTCAGCTCTGTGGCCAGCTTCTTGTAGTCTCTCACCTTTTTGAGATCCCGCTCAGTCCTCCGGATGTGATATCCTCAGGCACACAGCCCAGCTTTGCCAGAAGTCCCCTGACCGCCTCATAGCTCTCCGGATGTACGCTGGTGGCATCAAACGGGTTGTCCCCGCCCTGTATTCTCATGAAACCGGCGCACTGTTCAAATGCCTTGGGCCCCAGTTTTCCCACCTTCAAAAGCTGCCTGCGGTTGGTGAACCGGCCGTTCTCCTCCCGGTAGGCCACAATGTTTTTGGCCACTGTCTTAGAGATGCCGGACACGTACTCCAACAGGGAGGCGGAGGCTGTATTCAGATCCACGCCCACCTTATTGACACAGTCCTCCACCACACCCACCAGGGGCCTCTCCCAGCTTCTTTTGGTTCATATCGTGCTGGTACTGCCCCACACCGATGGATTTGGGATCGATCTTCACCAGCTCCGCTAGGGGGATCCTGAATCCGCCTGGCAATGGAAGCGGCGCTTCGCTGTCCGACATCAAAGTTCGGAAATTCCTCGGTTGCCAGCTTGCTTGCGGAGTACACACTGGCCCCAGCCTCGTTGACAATCACATACTGTACTGGCTCGTCAATCTCCTTAAACAGTTCCACGATCACCTGCTCGGATTCCCTGAGGCCGTGCCGTTTCCCACGGAAAAGAGGGTGATATGGTATTTTTAACCATTTTTCAAGGTATCCTTTGCAGAGCGGATCTTGGCTTCTGTGGTGGGAGCTGTTGGGTAGATCACTGTGGTATCCAGCACCTTCCCCGTGGGGTCCACCACCGCCAGCTTGCAGCCTGTCCGAGCCGGGTCCCATCCGAGCACCACCTGTCCGGCAATCGGCGGCTGCATCAGCAGCTGCTCCAGGTTTTGCCGAACACGGAGATGGCTCCATCCTCCGCCTTCTCTGTCAGATCGTTTCGAATCTCCCGCTCGATGGCCGGTGCGATCAGACGTTTATAGCTGTCCTCCACAACCGCACGCAGCACAGGTGTAGTGCGGGATTATCCCTACAATCACCTTTTTCTCCAGATAAGAAAGAATTCGTTCCTCCGGTGCCTCGATCTTTACTGTCAAAAACTTCTCCTTCTCCCACGATTCAAGGCCAGGGTACGGTGACCGGCCACCTTGGGGATGGCCTCATCGTAATCATAGTACATCTCATAGACAGACTGGGCTTTCTCATCCTTGGCGTTTGAGACCATGCGTCCTTCCTTCACAGTCATTTCCCGGATACGGATGCGGTAGGCTGCCTCATCCGATACGGATTCCGCCAAAATATCCATGGCCCCGGCAATGGCCTCCTGGGTCGTGCGTACCTCTTTTTTTTCCTCGGAGAGAAAGGCAGCGGCCTCCTCCTCCCAAAGGCTTGTCCGTCATCTGTAGGAGAATGATGTTGGCAAGGCCTTCCAGACCCTTCTCCTTTGCAATCGTGGCTCTGGTCCTTCTCTTGGGGCGGTAAGGGCGATAGAGATCGTCCACCACCACCAAGGTCTGGGCTTCCTGGATCTGTTTTCTCAGTTCCGAGTCAGCTTTCCCTGCTCAATGCTGGCCAAAACCTGGGCCTTTTTCTCCTCCAGATTACGCAATAGGTCAGGCGCTCATAAAGCTTTCTGAGCACCTCATCGTTTAATGATCCGGTTACCTCCCTTGCGGTAACGGGATATAAAAGGATGGTATTCCCTCATCTATCAGCTTGACAGCGGCTTCGACCTGCCACAGCTCCACAGAAAGTTCTCCTGCAAGACTTTGTTGATGTCCATAGTCTGCTTCTTCTGTTACTGTTCACACGTTCACAGTAACCTCTTTCTCTTGATTTCTATTCGGTGGTTATTATAACACTTGAGTTTTCATTTTTGTCTATGGTATCATTAGATTAATTTAACAGCAATATGGCATAGCAAGCTATTTGGGGTTAATTTGCAAACTCATATGGATTGAAATAGTATATAGAGAGAGAATTACAAAGTGAGGAGACGATTATGGACAACGAAAACAATTTTGGCATAAAGGAACCGGAGAAGAACGATGAGCCATGGACGGATATCCCCCGAGGACACTGCTGCGGCTGCCCCAACGAGGCTGACCTTACTTCCGAATCCGGATCAGACACCCTCTGCCCACACTGCGGATCAAGCCCCTGAGTATACACACCCTCATCCCCCTCAGAGCCCTATGTTCCGCCTTCTTCGCCTCAATATGGGTCTTATCAGAACACTGACGGCCCGTCATTGAACAATACGGTGAATTACCAACAGTCCGAGCCCAACGGCATGGCCACCGACTCCCTGGTGATGGGGATCATCTCTCTGGTGCTCTGCTGCTGCTTTTACGTGAGCATCCCACTGGGAGCCTGGGCATCCTCTTTGCCATTCTCTCGAAGGAAAGGATCAGACAATGTCCGGCAGGAGTAAAACAGGTCTTGGCCTCTCCATCGCTGGTCTTGTGCTGACCATTCTACTAACCATCGGAATGCTGGTTGCAAACCTCACCTACATGGGTTCTGAGGGTTTCAGCCGGCAGATGAAAGAATACATGGAGTATTACAACCGGGGATACTATGACGGGGAAGAAGATTGATGACCTTTCTGACCGCTATCTGAATGACAATGGATACGATTCCAGACCCAAGAACAGCTATCATTTTGAAAATGACCTGTAGACTCAGGCAATCATGGAGTAGTGCGCAAACAGCACTGCTCCATTTTTATACAGAAATTGACAGCAAGAATGATTACCCCTGCCTTCACATACCAGCTTCGGTACCTCATTCCCACCTGAAATTTTCCTCTGAAGCATATTCAATGGTATTGGACACCATAAACCAGACATACAGTATTCCTCCAAAGAGCACCAGGGATGGTAGTATAGGAGGCCCACACTTTTCCTCCAGCAGCAGCCTAAAGGCCCTGGTCCCGCCGCACCCCGGGCAGTAGAGCCCTGTCAGCTCATGGAAAAGACAAGGCGGAAGAACGCCCTCTAGTTTAATTCCAATCACTCGTGTTTAAGATAATATAGACAACTATGCAGACCAGCATGACCAATCCGATGACATAGAGGCTTCGGCGGTCTTTCTCTCTATATTCCATGATGTCCTTTCCGGTTGCTGTTCACAATTTCACAGTAACCCATTCCTTTCTAAGTGATAAACCGTTACATTATTTCAATTGATTTTTCCTTTCCCCTATGCTATACTAAAATCAATATTGATTTTATAAGACAAACAGGAACGGAGTATACAGCATGAAAAAATCTTCTTCTGAACTTAAAAGTATAGCTAAGAAACATTAATAGGACACTACGGCCTTCCCATGGGCGCCTATGTCCTGCTCTGTCTGGTCTCGTGTAATCACAATGGTGCTCACCGCTGTGTTTCCGCTGACCAATACAGTCTCCTCTATACTATACATGATCTGCACCATTATTGTCAGCCTTTTGACAGCAATTTTTTCAACAGGACTCGCTTATCTTCTGCTAAATATGAGCCGGCACAGAGATACCAGTTTAAAAGATCTGTTCTTTGGATTTTCCCATCAGCCGGACCGAATCATCCTGCTGACTCTCTTAATCGGCCTGATTGCAACTGCCTGTGTATTTCCGGGAATCATTTTCCTGATATTCGGTGACTTTGCAGGGCTGTTCATGGTGCGACTGCTGGGTATCCTGCTGCTCATAGGCGGCTGTCTTCTGGCTTTTTACTTTACGTTCTCCTACTCCCAGGTATTTTATCTATATCTGGACCACCCGGAGAAAGGGTGTGGGAGCTGATGCGTGAAAGTCAGGAACTCATGCGTGGAAATAAGGGAAGGTACTTTTATCTCATAATCAGCTTCTTTGGCCTGCTCCTGCTGTCGGTGTTCACCTGCTATATCGGGCTATTATGGCTAGCGCCCTACATGGAAATGACCCAGCTTCTCTTCTACCGTGACTTGATCGGTGAACTGTAAATGCAGATAGCCTGCCACTGACAGCTCTATTTCAGACTGAGGCATTTAAAAAACCCCTCGTTCTTTTTCCCAAAGACCACAGGGGCTTTTTTAATGCTTTATAGCAGAATTCTAGTCCGCCAGACCAAAGGCTTCATGACAGGCATTCATGGCAAGCTCACCGTCCTGCTCATTTTACCAATACCGTGACGCGTATCTCTGAAGTGGAGATCATATTAATGTTGATCCCTGCGCTGTAGAGAGCCTCAAACATCTTGGCCGCAACGCCGGGATTTGACATCATACCTGCGCCCACAATAGATATCTTTGCGATATCTTTTTTGCAAATCACCTGCTTCATGCCAATACGCTGCCTGTTTGCCTCCCAGGATCTCTACCGTATTGTCCGCCTCGTCCTCCTCCACAGTAAAGCTGATGTCCTTTGTGCCATCACGCCCAATGGACTGGAGGATGATATCCACATTGATGTTCTTTTTTGCCAGGGTATTGAACAGATTAAAAGCTACTCCCGGCTTGTCGCTTAGACCAATCACAGAAATTCTGGCCGCCTTTTTTATCCAGCGCAACCCCGCTGATCAACGTTCTCTCCACACTTACTTCCTCCTTAACCACAGTTCCTTCCGATTCGTTCAGGCTGGACCTCACAACCAGGGGCACCCCATACTTTTTCGCCATCTCCACAGAGCGGTTATGCAGTACTCCCGCCCCTGCTGTGGCCAGATCCAACATCTCATCGTAAGTAATCTCATCCAGCTTCCTGGCATTTTTTACAATCCTGGGGTCAGCGGTGTAGACACCATCTACGTCCGTATAGATCTCGCAGGCATCCGCGTGCAGGGAGGCCGCCAAGGCAACGGCTGTGGTGTCTGACCCTCCTCTGCCCAGGGTGGTGTAGTCCTCATACTTATTCACCCCCTGAAATCCGGTGACTATGACAATCCTTCTGCTCTCCAGTTCATGACGTATGCGTTCCACATCGATCCGCTTCAATCTGAATTTCCATATACAGAGGTGGTGTGCATTTTCACCTGAAAGGCGTTCAGGGACACTGCTGGAACACCCAGGGCGTCCATGGCCATGGCCATGAGTGCAACGGAGGTCTGCTCCCTGTGGTGAGCAGCATATCCAGCTCTCTTTTGGAGGCTCTGGGGTTGATTTCCCTGGCCTTCTCCAACAATTCATCCGTGGTCTTTCCCATGGCGGAAAGTACCACCAGCACATCATTTCCCTTCTGATACTCCGCGATACATCGCCTTGCCACATGAAAGATTCTCTCTCTGTCTCCCACGGAGGTACCGCCAAACTTTTTGACAATTAACATTTTCTCTCCTGTACTGCTGTACGCGCGCTGTGGCATACAAAAACCTGATGCCACCAGCCCTTTGCATACAATAGCATTAAAACAGAGGCCATCCTAATCTGTTTAAGACCGCCTCTGCTATTATGCGCTCTCTACGTTATTACACGTATTTTAGCACACGTTCCTTTCTGTTTTCAATCACTTTCTCCTGGTACTTTTGTACGCCATTGACGGACAACTACTGTTTAGACCGTGCCGTTCACCTTGCTGCACCACATTAGAACCATTCTATGACCTGGAGAAGAGATACTCCATCATCTTGTGTCCCTGTGCAATATCATTCCCGCTCCCTGCTGCCTCTGCCTCATTGTACTTCCAGCTGTGCTCCTGTATATCTGTGCTGTCATAGAGCAGGTAGGGCACCGGGTCTGAGGTGTGGGTGCGCACACGGATGGGTGTGGGATGATCCGGGAGAATCAACAGGCGATAGTCCTGGCCAGAGGCGTCCATCTGTTCCTTTACAGGCCGTATCACTCTCTGGTCCAGATACTCAATGGCCTTTTATCTTCCGCTCTACACTTCCCTGGTGTCCCATCTCATCGGGAGCCTCAACGTGGATATACGCAAAATCATATCCGCCCTTCAGCACAGCATCTACAGCTGCCTGGGCCTTGCCCTCATAGTTGGTGTTCAGGCCTCCATTTGCACCCTCAACACATATATTGTCCATTCCCGCTCCCACGGCAATACCTTTTAGCAGGTCAACTGCTGATATCATGACACCCCTTTTATGGTTTTTTTCTCCTCAAAGGAAGTCAGGATCGGCTTTGTACCCGCACCCCAGAACCAGCAGCTGTTGGCCGGGTTTTTCCCCTCTTCTCTGCGCTTTTTGTTGATGGGGTGGTCTGCCAGTATCTCATAGCTCTTCCTCTGCATTTCCCTGAGGGCTTCATCCTCTGGAAGATACTGGCCAATCACCTGCCCCAGCACATCGTGGGGAGGGGTCAGCTTTACCACCTGACCTTTATCCCAAATCAGGCAGTGGCGGTAGCTGGTTCCCACATAAAATTTATAAAGGTCACTCTCAAGTCCGGCCCTCACTGCATCTAAAAGGACAGTTGCATCTGCCGTACTGATCTCGCCGGAACTGTGGTCTACAATTGTCTTCTGCGCATAGGGCTCCTCCTCAGAGAGGGTTACCAGATTGCAGCGAAGAGCCACATCCGTATCCTTCATGGGCACCTGATGCTCAGCGCCTCCAGAGGTGAGCGCCCGGTATAATACTTCTTAGGATCATACCCCATCACCGAGAGTTTGCCGTGTCACTTCCGGGGCTCATCCCTCCGGAATGGTATGTACCAGTCCAATTTCTGACACAGCCGCCAGTGCATCCATCTGAGGTGTTGCAGCAGACTCCAGGGGAGTTTTGTTACCCAGATCCCCGATGGGCTCATCCGCCATTCCATCACCCAAAACTACAATATATTTCATTCTGTTTCATCTCCTCAATCAAATACACCTCGACGTATTTGCGGCGAAGCGCGCGTCATCCACTGGACGCCTTCGGTGTGCTATGCATGACATAACTCATCTGCGCGCTTCTGCCATCCGCCGGACACATATTACACTTAGCGAGGTGTTTTCGAGCTTTAGTGTAATAGCGCACACCGCAGGCTTTATCTTGGAAGGAGATTGGACTCCCACCAAGACGGATTTCTTCTTACGCAACACCTACTATAGAGATGGGCGTCTGATCTTCTTTCAAAATCAACACATGCCCTCTGCGGGATCAGCCCTTACTACGGCGCACACGCATTCTGTTGATCACGTTCCCGCACTGCTTTGCCTTTGCCTCATACTCCGCTTCGGATATGGCCTGGGTGATAAATCCAAACTCTCCCTCCACGTCCTCTAAAACCACTGGCTGTACGGTTCCAAAGATCTCCTGAACTCTGTCCAGATCCGCACTGGGATCTCCTTTCATGCGCACAAAGAACTTTCTTCTGGAGTTGCTGATGTCCGTCAGCTCCAGCTTGCTGCTGCTCCAGAAAGACATAATGCTGCGGTGCAGATGCTTTGCCTCGTCTACAACATCGGAAACCACCGCGCTGGCTGTTGGCAGCTTGCCGGCTCCGCTGCCGTAGAACATTGCATCGCCCAGTACATTTCCATGTACGAAGATTCCATTGAACACACCGTTTACACTGTAAAGGGATCAGATGGCCCTAAGAGCTCGGGGGCAACCATGGCATAAAAGCTCTCCCCCACCTTGCGGCTGAATGCCAGCAGCTTGATGGTCTTGCCCATTGCCTTGGCATACTTGATATCCGTGGCTGTGATCTTTGTGATTCCCTCGGTGTAGATATCCTCAAAATCCACCTGCTGTCCAAATGCCAGGGAGGATAAATGGCGATCTTGCGGCAAGCGTCATAGCCCTCCACGTCCGCCTCCGGGTTGCGCTCCGCGTATCCCTTTTCCTGCGCATCCTTCAGTACATCGCCAAATTCAGAGCCCTTTTCAATCATCTTTGTGAGGATGTAGTTTGTGGTTCCGTTTAAGATACCGGTAATCTCATCAATCTCATCCGCAGTCAGAGAACAGTTCAGCGGCCGGATGATCGGAATACCGCCACCGCAGCTGGCCTCAAAGAGGTAGTTGATATTTCTTTCCCTTTGCGATCTGCAGAAGCTCAGCCCCATGTCTGGCAACCAGCTCCTTGTTGGATGTGCAGACACTCTTTCCTGCGAGCAGTGCTTTTTTTGTAAAGGTGTAGGCCGGTTCCACGCCTCCCATAACCTCCACCACGATCCGGATCTCCGGATCATTCAGTATCACATCAAAGTCATGAACTATCTTATCCTGGATGGGGTCTCCCGGGAAATCTCTCAGGTCAAGTACATACTTGATGTTGATCTCTTCTCCTGCTTTTTTATTAATGCTGCTGTGGTTGGTGTTGATAACCTCCACCACACCGCTTCCCACAGTGCCATAGCCTAATACTGCAATCTGAATCATTTTTCTCCTCCATTTCTATTCTCTTCCTAATATCTTCAAATACATAACGCCTTTTTGGTCTCTATCTCCTCAATCATCTTGGATACATCACCGGTAGTCGGAAGAATATCCACGCTTAATGTCAGGAAGCAACCCCGTTGATTGGGATACTCTGATGTATGGTCAAAATATTGGCATGATAGTCTGCTATTACATGCAGTACATCAGAAAGCAAGCCCGGCTCATCATCCATCTGAATGACAAAGGTAATGGTCTTTCCCTTTGCGTTGTCGTGAAATGGAAAGATATCATCCTTATACTTATAAAAGGAACTTCGGCTGATTCCCACCCGGTCAGTGGCTTCCTGCACCGTCACCACCCGCTCGGACTCCAGAAGACGCTTGGCCTCCACTACTTTCTGCAGTACCTCAGGAACAGCTTTTGTTTTACAACAAAGTACTGACTTTTTCTGTCATAAGCCCCCTCCTCATATCTGTTCGCACATATCCCTGATTTCCCTCCGGTATGTACGCGTTTCAACTACATTTGTGCTCACAAGGAAGATATTAGCACATTTATCCAAAACGTGCAACTCTTTTTATCTTGTTTCCATCCACGCTTGGTGATAAGAGGTAGTAGGTTGCCACCCGGACGTCACCCGGGCGTTGGCAGCTCACGCAAACACGTGCAACGCTCTGGGGAACTAACCGTTAACTACAACTAGTACGCTCAGCAAAAGCTTCACGCCCAAGTTTCCGTAAACGGTGGATTTCCCCGCCGCTAAAAACGCACGTAAATTGTTTGCTTAGAGAACTGCCAACGCCCGAGTGACTGCATTCTGGAACCGTGAATTTCCCTAAAGCTTGTTTGAAATCGCCTGGCTGGCACCACCTCTCGCCTAAGAGAAACAGCTTCCTCCGGCGCAGGGCTATGCTTCGTGGACAATTGGCGTGCGTTTTTAATGGAGATGAAATCCTCTGGTTACGGAAATTTAGACGCTAAGGCTTTCCTGAGCGACTTAGTTGCAGTTACCAGATAGTTCATCGGAATGCTGCACGCGTCCACGAAGCATAGCCCTGCGCCGGAGGAAGCGTCCCCATCTAAATTGTTACGATAAAACTCCGGCAATAGCGCCGGGAATCATATCCCGGCGCAAAATTTTGTTAAACATAGTCTTTTAAAACCTCTGCCGCCTCCCCCCGAAGCTGCCGCCTCCGCTGGAGGTATGTACCGTGGTGCCGCCACCTCCGCCACCTCCTCCGCTGGAGGGCGGCGGACTCTTGGGAATGTGTCTGGTTGTCACAATCTGGTTGGTAAACCGGTCATTTTTCCTGGTGAGCTTCAGGCTGCACTTTTCCTGATAGGGATATTTGTAGGTTCCCCACTTGAGCTGATACCGCCCCGCCACACCGAAGCAGACTGCTGCTGCCGCGGCAAGGGCTATGGCTGCGGCGATCCCGGCTTCCATAGGTGTAATGCTCCGGTACCGGACAATCTCACCGGTCTCCTCATTGTAGGTATACTGGTCCGCAGGAATACCCTCTTCAATCCACTGGGCAGTCCTCTCCAGCATCCTGCACACAGCCTGGTAGTAGTTTCCGGCCTTTATCTCACCGTAACCCGCGTCGATCACATCCTCCACCCTTGCATCCGTCAGGTAGTACTGCATATCACCCGCTGTGGAAATCCATACCTTCCGGTTGTCCATGTCAATGAGAAACTGGCTCCGCCCTTCTCCTCATTGCCGTAAAAACCGTTGTCCATATAGAAGTCATCTCCATAGTCCTGTGCGTCCTTCCCCTGTGCATCGTCTGTGGTGACCACAACCATATTCATATTGTACTGCTCTCTCAGCAAATCCGTCCGTTCTCTTAAATCTGCATTCTGTGAAGAATCAAAGAGGCCCGCCTGGTCAAACACCTGGCCCTGTGCAGCCAGAACACTCAACTGACACAGCAAAGCCAGAAGAAGGATGAGCACAGCCCCTATAAAAGGTTTCCTATTTCATATGAAATAACCTCCCAACAGGCCCAGCATCAAGACTGGAATGAATATTGCCAGGAACAGGATAGCGATCTTCCCATAATCAATGGGAAACTTGCCGCAGACTTTTCCTGTAGCCCCTGTTCATGGCATAGTAGAACAGCTTCCCGTCCTTACCTCTGTAGGTCAGGGTCCACACCGGCAGCAGAACATAATCCCACTCCTCAGAGTCCACGCTGATTCGGGCGTCCTTGGTGGTCACAGTTGCATAGCCGTGAATACTGTCGCGCAGCAACTTTTGGCATACCCTTCAGACTCCTGAACCACCTCGCCTTGCAGATCCTTCTTCTCCAGATCTCTCTCTCCGCCTGAAAACCGGACAGATATCCCATGGAAAACGCACAGCCATCCTGCAGCGGAAAGGGAAGTACTCCCTCCACCAGCTCGCGGTTGGCCTTCTGCAAAGCATTTCTGGTGAGCTCCTCCAAATATATATTTCCTGCGCGCTCCACATCGTAAAATTTGGTCTCCGTATACTCTATCTCTCCGGCGCGCCAGATCCGTACATTGGTAGCAGTGGCCCTCAGTTCCCCCTGCATCTCCTCCCGGCATACCCAGTAGGGAAAGTAGACACCCGTCAGTTTTTCCACCTGTTTCTGGTTAAAAGAAAGCGCCCGAACGAACTTTTTTTTTCACATAGTCTAAAAACTGTTTGAGGGCGGATTCCCGGTCTATTTGAAAGGGTATCACCTTCTCCGGCAGATACTCCCCTTCCAGGCGCCCCTTTAATACAACGGGGTTGTGGCAATAGTAGCAGAAGGTGGCTGCCGTGGTCTCATCCGTCACTACCTCCGCTCCGCAGCTGGGACAGGAGTACACCATGGCATGGCTCTCCTCTGCCCCTTCCTGTGCAGTCCCTGCTTTCGCCTGGGGATTGGTATCTTCCAGTTCCTCCTGGTTAAACAGGGATACGCAGAATTCACATTTGTACTTCTGAGACTGTGGATCAAAACGAAGATCCCCTCCGCAGTTTGGACATTTGTAGCTAATCACTGACATACGTTCTCTCCTGTACTAAGGGCGGGGTTGGCCGCACTCGGAACAGAATTTCCCCGTATTTACTGCTCCGCAGCCGCAGGTCCAGTTTCCCACAGGAGCCGGCTTGCCGCACTCCGAACAGAATTTCCCTGTGTTCACAGCACCGCACTGGCAGGTCCACTGTTTTGTAGGAGCCGGTTGGCCGCACTCCGAACAAAATCTCCCCGTATTCACTGCTCCGCAGCCGCAGGTCCAGTTTCCCGTCTTTACAGCCGCTTCTTTTGCCTGCTCCTTGTTGATCTGCATCTGCTTCATATTGGCAGCGGACGCATTGGCCATAAAGCCGCCGCCTGTCTGCATGCCCACGCCCATTCCCATGAACCCGGCCATGCTGCCGCTGGCATTGGAGCCGGCTGCTTCCATCCCCTGGCTACAGAGCCCTGCACATATCCTTCTCTTACCGCGGGATCCCCCAGCATAGCTCCCTGGTTGCGCATGTTGATAAGCTTTCGGCAGATGGGTGATACGGATGGCCGAGGAGGCTTGTTGATATGCTGACCGCCGGCTCCGCTGGAACGATACGTATCGATACGCAGATCATCTTCCTTGATATCCACATCCAGATCTTCATCAATATCCGGCATAACATCGCAGGATACAAACGAAGTCTGTCTCTTTCCAGCCGCATTGAACGGGGAAATACGCACCAGTCTGTGGACACCCTTTTCGGATTTGAGGTAGCCGTAAGCGTTCTCGCCGTTTACCTGG
>VOFB01004819.1_pt1 | contig 16181 bp, 26 predicted proteins | sample 5384141 | NCBI WGS metagenome assembly VOFB01 (sample SAMN12384721, study PRJNA508395) | human gut metagenome | isolation source: healthy gut A | host: Homo sapiens | reverse complement strand
ACCAGCAGCTGGTTCAGGGTCTGCTCGCGTTCGTCATGGCCGCCGCCCAGGCCGCTGCCGCGCTGGCGGCCCACGGCGTCGATCTCATCGATGAAGACGATGGCCGGAGCCTGCTTCTTGGCCTGCTCGAACAGGTCACGGACGCGGCTGGCACCCACGCCCACATACATCTCCACAAAATCGGAGCCGGAAATGGAGAGGAAGGCGGTATCCGCCTCGCCGGCCACGGCCTTGGCCAGCAGCGTCTTGCCGGTGCCCGGAGGGCCCACCAGCAGCACGCCCTTGGGAATATGCGCGCCCAGCTCGGTATAGCGCTGGGGATCGCGCAGAAACTGGACGATCTCCTCCAGCTCCTCCTTCTCCTCATCGGCACCGGCCACGTCCTTGAACGTGACCTTCTTGCCGTCAGAGGGGATATCCTGGATACGGGCCTCGCCGAAGCGGGCCATTTTATCGTTGACGGCGCCGCCGCCCAGGCCGCCCATACGGGCGATCAGGTTCATCAGCAGAATGAAGGCCATGGCCGCCAACACATAGGGCAGCAGGGTACGCAGCCAGCCGTTCTCGTTACCGGCGGCGTAGTCATAGCTGGTGATGACGCCCTTTTCCGCCTGGGACACCACCAGATCGTTCATGTCGTTATAAAACGTGTCGAAGCTGTGGAGGGCGCAGCTGACGCTGGAGCCGTCCTGCAGCTTCGCCACCAGGCGCGTGTCGGTGGCGGTGAAGGACTTGACCTTCTCCGCCGTGAAATAGGCGCGCATATCGCTGTAGCTCACGTCGCCGGAACGGCCGAGGTTGCCCACCACCTGGGTGATGAGCACCACCGCCAGCACGATGAACAGCAGCATGACGCCGCTGAAACGTTTTCTTTCCATGTCTCCCCGTCTCCCTTCTCAGCCGATCCAGCGGACGCCCTGCCAGCTTTGGTCACTGCCCACGGAGATGGCCACCAGCATCCGCGCCTGGACAGCCTCCACCGGGATATAGGGCTCGCCCAGCAGACGGCTGTCGTTGGAGCCGGTGCGGTTGTCGCCCATGACGAACATACAGCCCTCCGGCACGGTGAAGGTCTTGTCGGCCATGCTGTCCGGCAGGGTGGTGATGCCCTGGGTGGGCAGGTAGCTCTCGTCCAGCTTCTCACCGTTGACGTAGGTATAGCCGTTCTTGAAGGAGAGCGCCTCACCGGGCAGGCCGACGACGCGCTTTACCAGGACCTTGTTCAGCTCCTCGTCCCAGAAGGTGACGATGTCGCCGCGCTCCGGCACCGGGTCGGACACCACATAGGGCAGCCGCCAGCCCACCAGCAGGCATCTTGGTGGGGATGGTGGTCTCCATGGAGCCGGAGGGTACAACTAGGCCAAAATTACCCGCACCAGCACCACCACCACCGCCGTGACGATGAATACCGCCGCCAAAAGCGTCAAAGCCGGTACCGCCGCCCGCCGGAGTCGTCCCACCGGGCCCGGCTGCATCGGCCGCACCGGCTTTTGGTCGGCGCTCGCCCCATCGGCAGAACCGCCATGCTGTCCGCCGGGCCGGTGCCGCTTTACCTCCGGCCACCGAAGCGGCTCTCCGCCGGCCGGTCTTTACTCGCCGTCTCCGGCGTTACCGGAGCAGTCTCCTCCGATGGTCATCTCCCACGGATCCCGCCCCGGCGGGCCTTATCCTCCACCTGCCGGACAGACTGCTCCAGCTCTGCCCGAGCCTCCTCTGCCGACGTTCTACCGGAGATACTCCTCCGGGGTCATCTCCCACGGGTCCCGCCCCCGGCGGGCCTTATCCTCCGCCTGCCGGGTACGGCTGCCCCGGCGTTTTTCGGCCAAGACGAGGCGCGGCGACGACGGCCCTACCCCGTGTGTTCCTCGACAGACCCGTAACCGACCGCCGGCCCTGCCGGCAAGACGCGGTTTCCTGCGCTGTCGCTTACTTGCTGTAGACCTCGGGCTTGAGGACCCCAATGTAGGGCATATTGCGGTACTGCTGGCAGTAGTCCAGCCCGTAGCCCACCACAAACTCGTCGGGGACCTCGAAGCCGGCATAGTCGGCGGTGATGGGCTTTTCGCGGCGGGCGGGCTTATCCAGCAGGGTGGCGATGGTGGAGGCGGCACCCTTTGGCCAGCAGGTAGTCCTTCAAAAAGTACAGGGTATTGCCGGAGTCCAGAATATCCTCGACCACGATGATGTCGCGGCCGCTGATATCGCGCTGGAGATCGCGGGTGATCTGCACCACGCCGGAGGACTTGGTGGCGTTCTGATAGGACGAGAGGCCGATGAACTCCACCTCGCTTTGCACTGAGTGGCCCGCACCAGATCCGCCATAAACAGGAAGCACCCGTTCAGGACCCCCACAAACAGGGATTCCTGTCGTGGAACTTATCGTAGAGCTGATCGCCCATCTCCTGAATGCGGTCATGGATCTCCTGCTCACTGAACAGGACCTTCAGGATATCCTGATCCATATTGTTCTTAGCCATTACTTTCTTCCTCCTGATCTTTCTCGATCATCAAAATATTTATATTGCTGCCGTCTTTTTCCGGCAAAAATCTCTGATCCGTTCCCACGCCGTATACGGCGGCGGGTTCTCCGTTTATACACACCACCGGGGTGGTTCTCCGTCGCCGGGGCGGCATCCCCCGCTCCGTCAGCAGACGTTTGACGCTGCGGCGGCCTCTGGCCCCGGCAGGGTCAGACCGTCTCCCCTTTGCGGGCAGCGGAGTGTCCATTCGGACATTTTCCCACCGCCCGAAAGCGTCAGGATATGGTCCGAAAACCGGCCCGTTTTGGACAGTCCTTCTCCGTCAGGTGGCGGGGTATTTTTTCGCTTCTCCACACCCGGACGAGATAGTCTCCCCAGACCTGCTCCCCCTCCGACAGGGTCAGGGGCGGGGGCGAGGGTGGGGTCATCTCCAGATGCAGCACATCCTTCTCCCGCCATGCCGTGACGCCCTCCGGCATATCCAGCATCCCGCCTCCCGGAGGGACAGCAGGGCCTCTATGTGGGCGGCGGATACATCCTTCTTCCCGACGGGGAGCCGCTCCAGCAGCAGCCGGAGCATCCGGGGCCGCAGCTCCTCCGGTGCCGATCGCAGCACGGCTTCAGACACCGATACGGCGGTGGGTGCCGATGTGAAATCAGGTGAAATATCGCCCGCACATGCACATTCTGAGGGCTTATCCGACTTTGACAACTCCTCCGGCAACGTGCCGGGAGGCGGTGCAGGGCTGGGTGCAGCGGGGTCCCGACAGCCAAAGATCTCCGGGGCATTGGGCTCACCGGCTGACGGACAATCGGATACGGCCGTCTCCAGATAGGAGCGGGCCAGCCGATCCAGAAAAACATTCTCCCGCCGCAGGATGGCGGCAGCCCGTGCGATGCTCCGTTCCGGAGCGGGGTGGAGCTGTGCCAGCAGAGGCCACACCTCCTGCCGCAGGCGGTTGCGGGTGAAATCCATGCTGTCGTTAGTCTCGTCCTCCACATGGCCCAGACCGTGGGCCTTGAGATATGCCTCGATCTCCTGCCGAGGGGTCTGGAGCAGGGGGCGGATCAGCCGTCCCCGCACCGGGGGAATGCCCGCCAGCCCCTCCGGGCCGGTGCCACGCAGCAGGTTCAGCACCACCGTCTCCGCCTGATCCGACAGGTGGTGGGCGGTGGCGATGCGGAGGCTCCGATGGCGTCGGCCGTGCGCTCCAGAAAGTCGTAGCGCAGGCGGCGGCCTGCCTCCTCCACGCCCCAGCCCTCCTGCCGGGCGATGGCCCGACGTCGCCCCGCTCCACATAGAGCGGCACGCTCAGCTCCCGGCAGAGCCCGGCCACGAAAGCCTCGTCCCGTCCCGCCGTGGGGCGCATCAGATGGTTATAGTGGGCGGCGGCCACGGCAAAAGCCCCGGCGGCGACCCAGCGACGCCAGATAGTGCAGCAGGCACACGGAGTCCCGCCCGCCGGACACGGCGCACAGCACCGTCTCCCCGGCGGCGGGCAGCATCCCCTGCTGCTGCATCCACGGCATCAGATCCATGACTCGTTACTCCTCGTCGTAGCGGTTTTCCAAGGTGCCGAAGGTCGTGTACTCCGGCATCCAGCGCAGCTCGACCTTGCCGGTCTCGCCGTGGCGGTTCTTGGCGACGATGCACTCGGCAATGTTCTGCTTTTCGGAATCCTCATTATAATAGTCATCCCGATACAGGAACATGACGATGTCCGCGTCCTGCTCGATAGCGCCGGACTCACGCAGATCCGATAGCATGGGCCGCTTATCCTCCCGCTTTTCGTTGGCGCGGGACAGCTGCGACAGGCAGATGACAGGCACGTTCAGCTCCTTGGCCATGATCTTCAGCATCCGGCTGATATCCGCCACCGCCTGCTGGCGATTCTCACCGCTGTAGCCCTTGCCCCCGGCGGAGGTCATCAGCTGGAGGTAGTCAATGACCACCAGCCCCAAGTTGTCGATGCGGCGGCACTTGGCGTTCATGTCCGCCACCGTCAGCAGGGGGATTATCGTCGATGCGGATATCCAGACGGCTCAGGGAGGAGGCGCCCTCAGCGATCTTCACCCAGTCGCTCTCCCGGAGGTCGCCGCTGATGAGGCGGGTATTTTCGATGAGGCCCTCGCTGGCCAGCAGGCGGGTCACCAGCTGGTCACGGGACATCTCCAGCGAGAAGACGGCCACCGTCTGGCCGGACTCCTTGGCGGCGTTCAGGGCCACATTCAGGGCCATACTGGTCTTGCCCATACCGGGACGGGCAGCCAGCAAGAGCAGGTCGGACTTGTTCATGCCGTTGATCTTGGCATCCACGGCGGAGAGGCCGGTGGACAGGCCCGGCAGGGTCTTGCCCCCCGTGCGCGCTGAGCTCCGCCAGATGCTCCATGACCTCCCCAGCACCACCTGAATGGTGGCCCATGCTCTGGGCGCTGCGGCCCCGGCGGATGGCGTAGATCTGCTGCTCGGCGGCCTCCAGCATATCGCCGGCGGCGCCGCCGCCCTCCTGCACCATGGCGGTGATCTCCGCCGCCGCTGCGGCCACCGACCGCAGCAGGGCCTTCTCACGCACCAGACGCACATACTCCAGCACATTGGCGGAAGTGGGTGTCACCTCCATCAGCTGAGCCAGATACGCCCGTGTGCCATCGTTGGCGAGGCCCGCCTTCTCCAGCTCCCCGGCCACGGTGACGCCGTCGATGGGCTGGGAGTAGACGAACATATGGTAGATCGTCTCGAAGATCTCCCGGTTCTGGCGGAGGTAGAAATCGTCCGGCTGAAGCTGGTCCATCACGTCCTTGACGCAGGCGGCGTCAATGAGCATGGAGCCCAGCACGGCCTGCTCTGCCTCTGTGGAGTGCGGCATTTGCCGCAGAAGCAATTCATCCATGAGGGAACTCCTTTCGGGGATTTTTCTGAAGGGGGGTGCTTTTCTTTTTGCCTCCGGCGGGGGCTTTTTGTTTGCCTCCGGCGGGTCTTTCTTTCAGTAGACTCTTTTGCATAAGGAACGTGTCTCCGACGGGTAACTTTCTGCCAATAGCGGCAGAAAGTTACCAAAGAACGCCAGCAGAAACCCATGGTTTCTGCACTTCCTTTGTGGTGTGTAAGAGCTGCTTCCTAAATCCTGCCGAAGCAGGGAATTGGTCTGCTTCTACTCACGCTACCGCTTTATTGGGTGGTTGAAGAAGATTACTGTTCTAATGTGGGGGCGGATTGCCACGGGTGCTTCGCACCCTCGCAATGACAGGAGGGGCGGCGCTTCGGCGGTTTTCTCGGAATGACAGGCTATATTTATAAAGATAGCCTTCAGCGGTCCATGATACTCTTCACTTCTATTGCCTCCGGCGGGTAACTTTCTTTCAGTAGCGACAAAAAGTATGCAAAAACGTCGTTTGAAACCGATGGTTTCAAAGCCTCCTTGCCTCTCAAGAGCCTTGCTTGTTATGGGACGTAAAGGGAATTGACTCTGCAACAGACCCGCTGCCGCTCCCACTCAGTTGAAGGGGCGTGTGGGTCTGCCGCCGTGGAGGACGGATTGCCACAGCCAGTATGCGCACTGGCTTCGCAATGACACTTCTTTTTCATGTCATTCCGAGGAAACCGTCGAAGCGCCGCCTGTGGCGGATGAAGCGAGGCGGTTTCGAGGAAGTGTCCCGGTTTTCACGCCACAACGTGGCTGGAAACCGGTTGACACGACGGTGAAAAGCTTTTTGCTGCTGTTGGCAAAAAAGTATGCCATCGGAGACAAAAAGGCAGAAAGTCACCCGTCGGAGACAAACAGAAGGGACTGTCAAGCCCCAAAAGCGCCGGCAAGACCAAAGGGAAGTTACTTCTCCTCGCAGACCAGCACATAGACGGTTCCGGTGATCTCGAAGCCCAGCCTGGCCTTGACCTCATAGCTGCCGAAGCTCTTGATGGGCTGGTCCAGCACCAGCTTCTTGCTGTCCAACTCCATACCGTGCTGGGCCTTCAGCTGCTCGGAGATCTCCTTGGCGGTGACGGCACCGAAGAGCTTGCCGCCGGCGCCGCCCTTGGCGGCGATCTTCACCTGGCAGGCCTTCAGCTTTTCGGCGATGGCCAGTGCCTCGGCCTTGGCCTCGGCGTCGGCTTTGGCCTTGGCCTTGGCCTGGAGGTTCATGGTGTTCATGGCATCGGCGGTAGCCAAAACCGCCAGATTCTTGGGAAGCAGATAGTTGCGGGCGTAGCCCTCTGCTGCATCGATCATCTGGCCCTTCTTGCCCTGACCTCTGACGTCCTGCTGTAAAATAACTTTCATGGAATTATTCCTCCTTATTCTTCAAAAATACTTATCAATGGCACGCAGCAGCGTGGTCTTCGCCTCCGCCACCGTCATGCCGGAGCACTGGCCGCCGGCGGTGGTGGAGTTGCCTCCGCCCCCAGCGTCTCTACCAGCACCTGTACGTTGATCTCGCCCAGAGAGCGGGCGGAGATGTAAATGCCGTCGTCCTTGCGGTACAGCACGAAGGAAGCACGGACCCCCTGCAGGGTCAGCATCTCATCGGCGGCCTTGGCGGCAATGACCCGGTCGCACTCCTGATCCAGCGCCGCAATGGCGATGTCGCCGTGGTAGAGCTCCGCCCGGCGGATGATGTCGTAGCGGGAGATCATGGACTGGAGGTCGCTCTGGAACATCCGCTGTACGTCCGCCGTATCCGCGCCGGCCCGGCGCAAAAACGCCGCCGCCTCGAAGGTCCGCCCGCCGGTGCGGATGGTGAAGTTCTTGGTATCCAGCACGATGCCGGAGAGCAGGGCCTCGGACTCCGCATTCAACACGTCAGACGGCTCGATGAGATACTGCATCAGCTCCGCCACCAACTCGCTGGCGGAGGAGGCGTAGGGCTCATGGTAGTTCAGGGCCATCTTCTCATGTAGCTGCTGCCGCGGCGGTGGTGGTCGATGACGGCCACACGGTTGCAGGCGTCCAGCAGGGGTTCGGACTCCACGCTCCGGGGCGGTTGGTGTCTACCACCACCAGCAGGGAGCCGGGCTGGCACTTGATAAAGGCATCCTGGCCGGAAATGGCGGTATTGGCGTATTCCGGCTGCTCGGAGAGACGCCGCAGGATGGGGTGAGCGGCGTTGTTCTCGGTGTCGATGATGATCTGGCAGGGCTTGCCGCGCTTGCGGGCGATACAGCAGATGCCCACGGCGGCGCCCAGGGAGTCCATATCCGCGTATTTGTGACCCATGACGTACACCTGCTTGGCATCGTCGATCAGCTCACCCAGAGCGTTGGCCATGACGCGGGACTTGACCTTGGTACGTTTTTCGGTAGACTTGCTGCGGCCGCCGTAGAACTCGAAGTTCACACGGTCCTTGACCACGGCTTGATCGCCGCCGCGGGAGAGGGCCATCTCCAACGCCAGGGAGGCGTTCTTGAACAGCTGCCTCGAAGCTGTCCTCGTCCCGGCCCACGCCGATGGACAGCGTGGCGGACACACCCTCGCCGGCCTGGACCTGGCGGACCTTTTCCAGCACGTCGAACTTGCTTTCGGTGTAGCCGGTGTAGTCCTTCTCCTCGAAGAGGTAGAGGTAACGGTCGCGGTCGTAGCCCAGCAGCAGCCCGCCGGAGCCGGCGGCCCAGTTATTCAGCTGTTCCTCCAGCGCGGCCAGCAGCGCCGAGCGCTTATTCTCGGGGCAGGCCTTCATCAGCTCCTCGTAGTTATCCACCATGAGGATGGCCATAGGCTTGGTCAGCTCCAGAGTCTGGCGCATCTGCTCAGCCTCAGTGATGTCCATCCAGTAGGTGGTGGCCAGGGGGTGGGCTGGTCGCCGCCCTCCGGCTCCGGGCGGCTCAGGGCGCCGAAGACGCGGTAGATACGGTCGTTCCAACGGAACTGCTCGGGATATTCACGCTTGCCGTCCAGCAGCCAGCGGTAGGTGAAGTCGGGGATCACGGCGTCTACCGCCGTTTCAAAGATCTTATCCTTCAGGCCGGTCAGGTCCGTGAACATATCGTTGCACCACAGGATCTCGCCGGTGGCTACATCGAAGACCAGCATGGGCAGGGGGCGTGAAGAGCATATTGCTGGAGCGGGCGGAGTCCATGCCGCCGTAGAACGCGGTGCATGTACTGGCGGACAGAGGCCTGGGCCATCTTGTTGCGGCGGCGGCCCACCAGGATGACCACAAGGCCACGGCCACCACGCCCTCGCCAATGCCGCCAGCAGCCTGGAATATCGCACGTCACCGCCACAAAGGCGCCAGGGCAAACAGGCCAGGCACAGCGTCGTGATATTCGTCCGGAATCCGCGTATGATCCGTTTGCTCAAGGCGCACGCCTCCTGTTTTGGCGGGGATACTACTCCATACTGAGAGTAGTTTATTATAGCACGAAAGTTTTTCCGGGCGGGGACAATACGTCTTTCTTATCGGTTTGAAAAAAGTCTTTTCGGGGTATTTTTTCGGCGGGGCGGCGGGTGTCAAATACCATCAAATGCCGTCGGCAAGTTGGGGGTGTACAAATGGGAAAAACTGTGGTATACTTTGTGAAAAGTGCTGAATACGGCACGTATTTTTTGGTTGTTTCGCGGTGCGTGGATGCTGCGGTCAATATAGCAAACGAGGGCGTTCCCCTCTATATCGAGTGCTGACGACGGGCGACAGACTGTTCCCTCCCCCTGCGATGCAGGGCAGGCGGGCGGGGCAGAACGCCTTTGTTTCCGTGCGGTCATTTTTACCCGCCGCGACGCGCTCTATCTTATCTGAAAAGGAGCATTTATTCTTTTATGGCAGAAAAATTCAAGATCATTCCCCTTGGCGGTCTGAATGAGATCGGCAAGAACATGACCGTCTATGAGTACGGCGGCGACATCATCGTGGTGGACTGTGGCATGGCCTTCCCCGGCGACGATATGTACGGCATCGACTGCGTCATTCCCGATGTCAGCTATCTGGTGAAAAACCGCAGCCGGCTGCGGGGTCTGTTCATCACCCACGGGCATGAGGATCACATCGGGGCCATCCCTTATGTGCTCAAGCAGATCAATATGCCCATCTACTGCACGCGGTTCACCGCGGGGCTGATCAAGCTGAAGCTGCAGGAGCATGGGCTGGCCAGCTCTACGAAGCTGATCACCGTGGAGCCGGGCAGACGGTGCGGGCAGGCAAGTTCCAGGTGGAGTTCATCCACGTGAACCACTCCATCGCCGACTCGGTGGCCTTCGCCATCCACACGCGGATGGGCGCAGTCGTACACACCGGCGACTTCAAGATCGACTCCACGCCCATCGACGGGGAGGTCATCGACCTGGCGCGCTTCGGTGAGCTGGGCAAGCAGGGTGTGTTGGCGCTGCTGGCGGACTCCACTAATGTGGAGCGCCCGGGCTATACCATGAGTGAGCGCGCCGTGGGCGCCACGTTCAAGCGGCAGTTCACCGGGTGCGACAAGCGGATCATCGTGACCACCTTCGCCAGCAACGTGCACCGCATCCAGCAGGTGCTGGACGCTGCGGCGGCCTGCGGACGGAAGGTGGCCGTTACCGGCCGGAGCATGGAGAACATCATGAAGGTCTCCACGGAGCTGGGGTACATGAAGGTGCCCAAAAACACGCTGATGGACATCAACCGCATCAAGGGACTGCCCCTGAACCAGCAGGTCATCGTGACCACCGGCTCCCAGGGCGAGGAGATGAGCGCCCTGTACCGCATGGCGTTCTCCACCCACAAGCAGGTGGACATCGGCCCCGGCGACAAGGTCATCATCTCCGCCAGCGCCATCCCCGGCAATGAGGTGACGGTGGGGCGGGTCATCAACGAGCTGTTCCGCAAGGGCGCGGACGTGGTGTACGACAAGGCGGATATGCTGCACGTGTCCGGCCACGCCTGCCAGGAGGAGCTGAAGATCATCCACGCGCTGACGAAGCCCAGGTTCTTTATCCCCCTGCACGGCGAGCAGCGGATGCTGCAGATCCACAAGCGTGTGGCCGAGAGCATGGGAATGGCCCCCACCAGCATCGTGGTGGCCGACAACGGCAGCGTCATCGAGCTGACCACCAAGCACATCAAGTGCGAGACCACCGTGCCCGCCGGCGAGGTGTTCGTGGACGGCGGCGGCGTGGGCGAAGTGGGCGCCGTGGTGCTGAACGACCGGAAGCTGCTGGCGGAGGACGGCATGGTGGTCATCGTGCTGCCCATGTCCAGCCACGACCACCAGCTGCTGTGCCCGCCGGAGATCGTCACCCGAGGCTTCGTGTACGTGAAGGAGTCCGAGGAGCTACTGGAGGATATGCGCCGGGTGGCCACGGAGGCGGTGGATGGAATGTCCGCCAAAAAGCGCCGGGACGAGGGCGACGTATGCCGCACCGTGCGCTCCGCCGTGAGCAGCTATCTCTATAAGATAAGCACACCCATACGGGAATAACGCTCAGCCCCATGATCATCCCCATGGTTTTAACTCGCAAAGATTTCTCACGACATACAGATTCTGCACCTTTATTTTCGGAGATAAGATAAAGGAATACACTGTTGTAACAACGGACAAAATCTGCAAGTTCGGATATAGCCTCTTTAACGATTGCCTCGAGTACAACATCTCGTATAAAATGGATTGTGCAGTATTTAAGGAATTATGGTGTAATCCCGATAAAGGGGGTTACACCTTTTCTTTATTTAAGCGGATTACGTTCCAACCGTCTTGTTTCGCCCGTTTTACGGTACAGCCGGTATATTGTCTGTTTTCAAGAATATGAACAATAGAATTTTCTCTCCAATGATAAATATTAACAGGCATTGGATTACTTGTTTTCTTACCTACGGAATTGAAATATGCTGTCGGAGTAAGCACTTTTTCGGCTTCAAGCTGTCTTGCAATTTGCGACGGACCTTTTACCCGAAATGCAAAGATTAAATATCTTTCTTACAATTTCAGCCGCAGGCTCATCTATATACCATTGCTCCTTGTTACCTTCAACTTTCTTGTAACCGTAAGGCACTGTCGAAGAAATTCTCATACCCTTTGACGCTTTCATCTCATTAACGGCACGGATTTTCTTGAAGTCTGAGCCGCATACCACTCGTTAAAAATGTTGTAAAACGGCATCATTTCCGTTCCCATACCTTTCGTGGTATCAACATTTTCTTGTATGGCTATGAAGTTGACGCCTAAAGTCGGATAAACAATTTCTGTGTAGTGACCGCAAAGCAAATGTTCTCTGCCAAAACGGGATAAGTCTTTTACAATTACGGTTGATACCTTACCTGCTTCAATAAGGCTTTCCATTTCCTGAAAACCGGGACGGTTAAATGTTGTTCCGCTGATACCGTCATCGACAAAGAATTGCGGATGTAAATATCCGTTTTTTCTTTGCATAGGTCATCAGAATTTCTTTTTGATTTGATATTGAATTACTCTCACCCTCTAAATTGTCGTCTTGAGACAAACGGCAATACAGAGCGGTGATTTTTACTTCTTGCCCTTGTATATTTTTATTTGTTGCCATAAACTATTTGCTCCCTTCTGTGACAACAGGGCATTGCAATGTAATTGTATTTTACATTTGCAATGCCGCAGTGTCGATTGTGCAAACTTATGCTATTTTCAATTCTGTAAGTAAATATTCAAATTGTTGAAGTACATTTTCTCTGCCATTAGGATTAAAATGTGTGTTTACTTCGTAAGTTGTATTACCTATTTTCATAAAGAACGGTTCATCGTTCTTTTCAAAATACGGTGCATATATTGAAGTGTTTTTATCTGTCATCGCTCATCCCTCCTGTTTCTTTCTCTTTGCCTTTGCCATTTTTCAAGAAGTGAAATAATTGTCTTTTGCATATCGGATTTGGTGTAGCTTTTCGGAAAATATTTGCGTATATCCTCCTCCATAAATCGAACCTGTTCTTTTTGATTGGGCTTTTCTTCACACAAAACGGCAAACACAACATCGGTTGAGTATCTTCCTTGCTGGCTGAATTTTCTTAATCGCTGTGCCTGCGATAATGACGGCGTAGCGTCGGTAAATTCGATTTGGTCAAGCAATGTTTTTGTTCATATTCCGACAGATATGAAATTCAACCGCAGGAGTAAAGGCTATCCTTTCTTCGTCAACAAGTTTAAGTAATTCGGGTATCAAGTATGTCAGGCGGATATATCGCTGAACATTTCTGCCGCTTTCTGTGTCGGCTATGTTATCTCTTGACTTGTGGACAACTTGTCCATAAGTTTTCCCTTGATGTTTCAAGGCTTCTAATTTCATTTTGTAGGCAAAAGCATTTTTCACTCGGTAAGATATGCTCACGGTGTATGTTTGAATCCACCATTTGCACAATCGCCTCATCTTTTGTCAGTTCTTTTATTATCACGGGTATGTTTGTTATACCTAATGCTTTGCAAGCTTCAGCTCGTCTGTGTCCGCTGATAATTTCATATTTACCAGCCGGAAAAGGACGGGCAATTATCGGTTCAAGCAATCCGTTTTCTTTTATGCTCTCTGTTAATTCTTGTTGCTCAATTCCGCTTCTTTCCTTAAACGGATGATTTTCAAAGGGAACAAGCGAGTCTATATCTATTATCTGCATCATTTGGCTATCTCCTTCATCTATTTTCTTCTTCGGCAAGTAATGTCTTACTCTATAAGTCTTAATACCTTCTGTTATTCGGAAATCAAGAAAAGCTGAAAATCAGAATTGTTTTAGATAGATAATGCTTGGCTTTTTTGACCTTGTCTTTTTAGAAGAATCAAATCCGAGTTTCAAGTTCAGAAAACAACTTACATATTTTTTTGTGACCGAAATGCAGTTTTTCCTGAGCGGATTTTATTGTGAAATATTGATATACTCTGCCTTGTTTTCTCTATCCAGCCGTTTTTGACGGACAATATATCCATTCGGTCAAGTAAAAGTCCGTACAGCATTTTGGCGTCTGTTGAAACTGATTTGTACTTTTCTTCAAATAACGCTTTAGGTACTTTGTAGAATGCAAAGTTTTTGGCATCCGATGTTTTGAAATATCTGTTCACTGTGTTACCTCCGTTTCTTGATTTGGTGCCGAAATCGGCAATTTTTTCTTTATATCGAGCTTGAAAACAAGTTTGCTTTATTAAATTAACCGCTGTTATTTATCATCTTTTAATCACGCTCCTTTTTTGCCTTTGAATTTGCGGCAGAAACAATAATGACACGATAACTTTGTTTGCAATCGCTATGCATTTTCTGCAAAGGCTTGTTGTATGTTCTTCTGCCTGTATTGGGGGCTATGAAAAAATTTCCATTCTTGTTTTGCTTTCTTTGATAATCTCGGCATTATAAAAACTCCTTTCACTCATTTGGACAAAGGGTGCCAAAATGCACACCCAAATCGGATAATTAAAAAGAAAAATACTTTTCAGCGCATAAACCATCAGGGGGTTCCTTGAACTCTTATAAAATTTATTTCTTCACTTATTAGAATTTCTTTGTGTTTTGCCCCCTTGTTTTGTAAAAATAAAGACCCGTCTGTAAAAAGTACAGATGGGTAGAAACCATATTATTTTCTGCTATAATAATGCTATATCATTGACATAGAATTATTAGGAGATGAAACATGAGTTATTCAGACGAAATAAAGAAAATTCGTAAAAAAATGTTTTCTGTCTCAAGAAGCTTTTGGGAGAGAAATTGGAGTTTCCTTTTTTCATCAATAAACCGTTGGGAAGGTGGCAAAAGCAAACCGAATATGGCTGCTATGAAAAAGCTTAAAGATTTTGTGATATTCATGGTATTGACTTTACCGCTTTGGAAGAACAATGGAACAATTTGGGAAAAGGACAACTAAAAATTATGGCAAAGAAAAAAGACAGAGGATACAATCAATCTCGATTCAATTCTTTTAAATGTAGAGATATCTTACGTGCAGCACGTAATTCGGGTTCATTTTTTGAAAAACGTGATATGATGCTGACACTGGTATTTTTAAGATTTAGCGGAGAAAAATATGAGGATGGTATCGAAAAATTACGCCAAATCTTAATTGAACGAGGGCTTGATCCGGATGATGAAAACATTCGTGCGGCGTTCTTTTTGACGATGCCACCTTTGCGGATGGCACCTACAATCTGCCGCCGGAGGCAAGATGGTCTACCATCATCAATACGCCTGCACCCAAGCTGAATGTAGCACTGGACAATGCACTTCACAGCATTGCGGCAGGCTCTAAACAGCTGAAAGGATGCTTTGTGGAGGGCACCTTTACCACACGCAACCTTGCCGCAAACGACATCAAAAAGCTGATCGATGAAGTCAACAAGATCAGCCACAAGCAGTTTGGCGAGGAAAAAGACCTGATCGGTCGCGTATACGAATACTTTCTGAAAGAATTCGCGGTCAATGCCACCAAGAGGAGGCGAGTTCTATACGCCGCATGATGCCGTTCAGCTTATCGCAACGATGATTGAGCCGTATGGCGGCACGCTTTATGACCCGTGCTGCGGCTCTGGCGGTATGTTTATCCAGAGTGCGGCACTCGTAAAATCCAAACAGGTGATATTAACCGTATCAATGTGTATGGACAGGAAAAAGAGCCTGCGACCTATCGCCTTGCCAAAATGAACCTTGCCCTGCGCGGCATCAGCCATAACCTTGGCGAAACCAGTGATTCCAGCTTTCTGAACGATCTGCACAAGGGATTGTACTTCGATTACATTATGGCAAATCCGCCGTTCAACCTCAAAAGCTGGTATGACAGTACCTTGGAGCATGACCCTCGCTGGGCGGATTACCAGACGCCGCCGGAGAGCAACGGCAACTATGCGTGGATTCTACATATCCTCTCGCACCTCAAAAGCAGTCCGGCATGGCTGGTTTCCTGCTTGCCAACGGCGCACTGAACGACAGCGACACACTGGAGATTCGCAAAAAGCTGATCCAGAATGATAAGGTGGAAGCAATCATCGTTCTGCCGCGAGAACTGTTCATCACCACGGACATCAGTGTTACCCTCTGGATTTTGAACCAGAACAAAAAGGGCGGCAGCTACCACGGCAGAAACCTGCGTAACCGGAACACGAGATTTGTTTATGGACCTGCGTACCTGGACGGAGAACCCAGTTAAGGGCGAGAACAAGAAAAAGGTTCTGCTGGACAGCACCTAAATCGGAAAAGCCGACATTCACCAGCACTGGCAGAGCGAAGGAACGACGGCAGCCGCTATGAGGTGCCGGAGCTGTACCGCAGTGTGGGCATTAATGAGATTGAGCAGAACAACTGGGGCGCTGACACCAACAAGTACATCGAATTCATCGACCACGATCTGAAATTGACTTGAAAAGGAAATGACCCCGTATCCAGGCGGAAATGCAGGAGGTCATGAAGCAGGAAAAAATCAGCAGATGCTGAAGATGCATTCAGGGGGATTGGTTATGGATTGAGTAAATACAAGTTTGGTGGAGTTACTCGAACTCACCAATGAAAAAAATTAGATGAAAATATGGTGAAAACGATGCAATAGGTGTCAATGTCGATAAGATTATTTTGCTCTGCGTGAGGAAAAATATCGTGAAAAAAAAGACTTCTTTCTAAATTTCATCTGGTCCCTCTGGACATTTTGCGTATAATCCGAGGGGAAGCAGAAAATTAGAACGGATTTAACGACGGATAGAACTTTATCATAACATTCAATGACAATGTGTTGAAATAAACCCAAAAGAAAAATATACTCCCGATACATATTTTGTTTTATGTATTTGAGTCGTAAAGAGGGATAGATAT
>VOFB01002573.1_pt1 | contig 16190 bp, 27 predicted proteins | sample 5384141 | NCBI WGS metagenome assembly VOFB01 (sample SAMN12384721, study PRJNA508395) | human gut metagenome | isolation source: healthy gut A | host: Homo sapiens | reverse complement strand
GTCGGTGGGGTAACGAAACACCGGCCCCACGCCGTTCCGTTGGGTGACGATGACCACCGTTCCATCGGTGAGCACGCCAATGTGCTGCATCTTTTCGCCTCCCGAACATCCCCGGACGGATGCGCAGCACCTCCCTTGTGCTCATGTTGATAAGCTGGGCAAAATCATCAGAGAGGATCTCGCCGTTTCCCTGCACCAGCAGCCAATCTTCGGCAAACCAGCGAAGTTTCAGCCCCTCTCCCATTCCGGGCAGGTCGGCGATTCGGCACCGCCCGGTGTCCATGTCCAGCTCCAGCAGGCATTCCTTCACCCGCCACTTGCCGCTGACGGCGTGGATCATGTAGATGCGGCCTGTGCCGGGAACGGGAACTGCTTCGGAGAGGTGGTCGTATCCGTACAAAGGGAAGGGGTGCTCCGTGACCTTGCCATTTTCCCAGCGGTAAATGTGCCCCTTGTACCACTCATTGGAAAAATAGATCCGGCCAAGCCCGTCCGCCGTGATGCCGCAGTGGTAGGTGCCGCTCCAGCCATCCTTGTGTAGCGGCCAGTTGTTTACATCCTGGCAGGTGCCCCGGCCGGTCAGTTCAATCCGTGTAGCGTTGGTGGGATCGCCCACCCAGAGGGAATAGTCGGCCCAGAAAAAAGATTTCGGTGCGCCCTCATATCCAATGGGGAAGGCTCAAAAAAGTTTAGAGTATTGGGGTTTTTGCATAGCAATGCCTTTCCAATCACTCCACTTGCGGAGGCCCTTGAAGCGGCATACAGCCCGGTTTGATTCGAATAGGAAATGCACCCGAAATGGCATACACTCATGGAGCGGGTCACTTTTGGCGGGCGGCAGCGCAGATCTGCCACACAACCATATTTCCATTCCGCGGAATGGATGCTTTTCCATTCCCCGGCCGCAAAGTCCACTGCCAGAGAATTGAAGAAATAGTCGTGCTCGGTCTCAAGGATGTATTCCTCGCAGGGCATCAGAGCCCCCAGGGTCCTGCTCTTTGGCATGGGCGCCCCATTTTCGTCCGGGCTGTTTCATCAGGCGGCAGTATTGCCCATGCTTTTTACAAAAGTGTTCCAGTTCGCTGCGTTCTTCCTCTGGGATCAGGATAAACAGATACTCGTCCTCCTCATCCAGGTTATATAGTGCCCAGCCGAAGGCGGACAGCTCCTGACCCAGAGCGTCCACACCCTTTTCGTGGGGCAGTTTCGTATACTGGACGCCGACGGCATCAAAGCGTTCCTCCAGCAGCACCGGGACCTGTGCGCTCCATTTTTCTCGAAGTTCGGCCAGAGTGTCCTGCACAGCTCCGTCAAATTTCAGAATGTCCAGCGCATCGTCGATCTGTTGCTTGAAGTCAGCCATAAGCAAGTCTCCTCTTTTTTCTGGTCTGCTGGGTACAGTGACAGCCATATGGTCAAATCGCGGACATTCTCCCCACGCCATGGTCGTCACCAGCTCCTTTTCGCAGATAGCTTCCTCTTTCAATCTTTTTTTAGGTGTTTAATGTACTCACTTTCTGAGCCGTCCCAGCAGCAGTTCACGCACCGGCCATTCTGAAAATGATGGGGACAATTCGGGTAGCCATAGAGAATATGGGCACATTCCGGACACAGCCCCATCATCTGTGAGGAGCCTTTGAAAAACAGGCTGCCGCACTCATCGCAAATGACCAGTTCTTTTTCTGCCATGGGTATCACCAGTCCCTTTCCCGGATGGCCTCCTCAGTGTCAATGGGGATATTGAACCACTCCAGAATATAGGCCACGGCTGCCGCAATGCATTCCCGTGCCACCGTTTCGATCTCGCTGTCGTTCTCGTCAAACTCCTCCTGGAGATCATTGATGCCGCAGACCGCCTCGTCCAGTGTCTCCTGCACCACTCCGGTGGCGGTTTCGCCGCTCTCCAACAGGTCGATGACCTTCTGAAGCTCGTCCTTTACCTTGTTCACCAGAAAAGCAGGATAGTAATCGTCCTGATACATTTCGTCCAGCAGTTTGTAATTGGGGTCAAATGATTTCATAGGAATTGCTCCTTTCTCATTCAAACATCAAACCGTATGATTCGGTGAGGCTGCCATCATCCTCATGGAAAATACACTGATACAGAGGCTGACGCTGGGTTGCTTTGCGGAACCGCTCCAGAACCGGAGCCAGCGGCTCACCGGTAGGGATGCCGAGGGCATCAGACACCCGCCGTAAGCTGTCCACATCCATATCTTCCAAGTTACAGTTGCGCTGCCTCTGCCCATACTCCTCCAGTGTTTTGGAATCTACATAGTGCTTTGTGTCACAGCAGTCGTGCCAGCAGATACAGCTCACGATCAGGGAAAAGAGGTCATCCATGTTCTCGGCCAGACGGCCTGCCTCCCCTTCGCTGCTGTAATATCCAATGGAGCCATCTTCCAACAGGTGGTATTCTCCGCCGGAGCCATCTCTGGCAAACGTCATGCCGGGCAGGGAAAAGGTGCATCGGCCTTCTGCGTCATCCCGCGGGGACAACTCATCCAGCAGGAAGAAGTCAAACAGCGAATCAAATTCATCCGCCAAATCAGGGTTTTCATGCAGTATTTTCAAATAATCCATAGCCGTTTTCCTCCGTTTACGGTTCTTGGGTCATTTCGTGTAGCCGTTCCAGCCACAGCGTTTCTTCGATCATCTCATCATTCTGGTAAAAGTGGTCTTTGTCGCGGGCCAGATGATCAGCAAGCGGAGGTGCGTCCAGCGGGTGCATACCGTAAAACTGTCCCGATCCGCCCCCTTGATCTCCCGGTTGAGGTAGTACACCCGCTTGGCATCGCGGGAATACCAGTGCCCAAGTAGTTCCCAGGAAGTCAGCTCTGCTTTGGGAAGCTGCTTGCCGTAGGCATAGATCCGCTTCTCATCTCTGGCAAAATAGGTATCGCCCAACGAGCGGAAAGAGGAAACTTCCGCACCCTTGATGATCTTCACCTTGCCGTCCCCGTTGTGGAAGTAGACCTGTCGGCTGTCCTTTGCATATCCCTGGGGCGCACCCGAATCGTTCTGGCCGTTGTCTAATACCTGGAAGGCTGCCAGCTCTGCATCTGGGATTCTCCCGCTGGTGGTGTAGACGGCTGTTTTATCCATTGCGTAGGCATAGTTTAACACCCGAAACGATGCCGGGTCTGCTCCACGCAGGCGAATCCCGCCGAGAAAGCAGGCCGTAGAGGATTTGCCCCAGTAACGCCAGCAGCAGAAGTCTTTGGGCGCAACACCCTTCAACAAGCCGTTTTCATATAGGCCGGAGAAATAGACCGCTCCATCCCGAAGGAAAAATTCATTGTCCACCGGCTCTGTGTTGGTGAGTGGTTGCAGCGTTTCTTCGTGCTCGGCTGTGATGCTTAACTCGATCTCATCGTCGCTGTAAACTAAGTAGAGCCCATGATGGGCTTTTCCATCAAAATGCAGTTCAATGTCATGGTATTTGAGAATTAAAGGGCTTCCTGCCGCTTCTCATGGTGGAAACGGCATCGGGCTTGCCAAATACCTCCATGATCTCATCCTGTGACATTCCGAATTTCAGCAGTGAAATGTCCCACGGATTCTGCAATATTTGATCGCGCCAACTAGTAAAGTCCTGTTTCATGCTTTTAGTAGCACTGGAGGATCAGCCATATCCGATCAAAGCGGCGGGCTGCCAGATCCTCTTTGGTGATGTAGAAATAGATATGCCCGCAGTCTCCGAACATCAACTCGAAGTCACCCTGCTCCACGGTATCCAGCTGGAACAGCAGCATCCAGCGGTCACGGGCCGTTTCTTCCGCCTGCTGTCGCACCTCCTTTGGAATCTTGATCCACCCATTGCCCAAATAGTAGCCTTGGGTCACCATATCACATTCGACAAACATACTGTTCTGAATCACATCGGGCCAACCCAGCAGTTGGGAGCGGTCAGCCGGGTCCTCTGCGTCCTCACCGGTCAGTTCCTCCCAAAGCATCGTTGAAAGCGTCGTCATCCTCCTCATCTGGGAACATCTCGCTGAAATCCTGCCAGGAAGGATAGGAGTATTTTGAGTCCATCTTGATTTTGACCATCGGAAACTTGAAATCTTCCTCCATATCCGCCGGAAAATCGGCGGAGGACAGCGCGGAAGTGTCCTCAAACCAGTAGACACGGGCACAGCCCTGATCCTTGGGGTCATAGCCCCAGCACTGGGTATCCGTCTCATAGAAGAAGGAGAGCAGGCCGTGATCGGGCAGAAGATGCTCCTTGTCAAACTGGGCCAGCTCCGCACAGTTGAACTGAGCCAGGAAAGTGAGAGGACGATCCTTCACCACATGGTCATAGCTCTCGCCCTCATAGGTGGGCCAAACAAAGTCCGGCGGCACATCCGGCTTCCCACCGAAGCGGGTGGCGCCCAGCTTGTGTGTTTCTTTTCCGACAATTTTCAGCTGAATGCTGTTTCTGCCCAACGACTCCAGTTTTTCTTTGATGCTCATGTCAGTTCCTCCTTGAAGAGTTCTTACAGCTTTCCATCCAGTGCCTCAACCGTTTTCATGGCAGCGGAATCAAATTTGCACTGCCGCAGTTCCCGTTCGATCAGGGCAAACACATCGGGAAAGCACTCGATCTCGTCCTGATACTCATATTTCGCATACAGTTTCCCGTACTCCGAGATCCAAACCTCCGCCGGGTAGTAGTAGCCGATGTGACCGATGGGCTGGCACTTCTGACCGGCAGCCTGTTCGATCTCTGCCAGTTCACAGCCGGACATATCCCGAAAATAGGCTTCTTCCAAATGGTTTTTGATCCCGTTGACCAGGTAAGGGAACAAAGCGAATTGGAAGTCAGCCGCCCAGTTCAGTTTTTTCTGCTCCAGATACCACTCACAGCACAGGCCGAAATACTTGCGGTAAAACCGCTGGGTGGACTTCATCATCGGGACGCCATGATCGGCGTAATACTGCTCCGCAATGGAGATGTCCACTTTTCGCCCTTCCTGCCATCCGGCGTACTCCATCAGCTGCCTGACCTTGCTTTTGAGATCTCCGGAGATGGGGATGCGTTCTTTGATCATTCAATTCATCTCCTGTCTGCTGTGAATCAAAGTTCATTTGGATATCCGATCTTATCAAGGCCCGTCTTGATTTCTTCCCATTCGCTGCGTTTCGGGTTCAGCGCAGCGACCAGTTCTTTTGTCACCGGAACCCCATCAGCAAGCTGGCGCAGAGCCTCCAAAGGCAGGTCTGCTGGGTAAAACCACTTTCCGTACTCCACATAGGTCTGTGGATTGCCATCAATCGTGGAGAGCAGATCCTGGATGCGTCCTCGCTGTCCATGGGATTGCAGTGCCATGTGGTGCCATCTTCCGTCCAGACGCAGAAGGTGCTTTTCATCTTTTTGACTTCACGGCTGCCCATGAGTTTTTGCAAAGCAGAGGGCATCCCATCTGTCAGGTCTTCGACACGGGGAAGTTTTTCCTCCCAGTCGTAGAGTTCGGAATCCACACCGTTGATTACACAGCCTTCCGGCGCAAACATGACGATCATGCTCTGGTCACTGCCATCAGTGGCAAAGAATGCCTCTTTGCCTTTTCGCCATGCGGGGTTGTATGTATAGTGGCGGATGAAGCTCCATTCCTCCTCCACCATGATGATGTCCAGAGCCGCCAGCCCTTTGCAGAAGTTTTTCAGGCGCTCCGCATTGGGAAGGCCAGATAAATCTTTTGTGGAAATCATGTGGGTATCCTCCTGTCTTTCGTCACCACAGCCGGTCGATCTTGGTATATATCTTACTGGGTTCTCTGTCCATAAAACTGGTCAATGAGTCGGTGGGTTCTGCAAGCGGCATCACATTCAAAATGTCCAGCACATAATACCAGATTCCTGTATCCCAGTCCCGAAACCGCCCATTGCAGACAGCCCGACCATAATCACCAGGAATCAAACCCAGTGCCAGCTCATTGAGGGGGCAGTTTTTGTCCGGTCTTATCGTAGTGATCTCCGGGTTGAAGGACAGATCCATGATGAAAACTTGTTGATCCATCTCGTCATCCACCAGACTGCCAAAACCGCTTGAGCTTCAAAAGTCCACCATCTCGGCAAAGGACAGCTTGGCCGGGTCGGTTCCCGGAAACAGTTCCGCCGCAATATCCGGGCCTACATCGTCCCGGTGGAACTCCATGAAAAATGTCACAACGCTATGGTAGCGGCTGTCCTCGTCCGCCAGCGCCGCTTTGATGGCGGCTTTGGCCTTCTCCGCCAATTTCTCCGCCTCATCCAGCATTTCTCCCACCGCATCCATGGCAGCAGGATCGCCGGTCAGTTCTTCCTCTACATCGAAGAGAAAGGGCAGTCCCGATTCCTCGGGAAAGTTGAAGATTTCCTCGCCGGGGGTATATGTAAAATCAATGCGTTTACAGTTCAGCTTCATCTGTTCTCCTCCTTATCCCTCAATGTTGGCAGTTTTGAGACCCTTTTTCAAGGAGCCGTAGACCGTCACCGCATGGTCGGTGAAGATCTCATCGCAGTCAAACCAGGCGGTGAAGCTGCCGCCGGAGGTGACGGACAGGCTCGTCATGCTGATCCGCCGGGCCAGTTCTTCCTCTGTGATGGGATCTGTTTCCGGATCACGGGCGTTTTCATTATCTTGTGAAAGCCATTCATTAGCCAGCTCGGTCAGGTTCTTGGCCGCAAGCTCCCGCATGGCCTTGTCCCAAGTTTCACAGTCGGCCAGCAGTTTCTTGGCGGCACTGCGGGCGCGGGTCCAGGAGGGCTTGCTCTCGGCATTGACCTCCAGAGAAAGGCTCACATCCTTTCCGCACCACTGGATCTCGCCCTCGAAGGTATCATAGTCCTTGTCCAGTGTCAGTTCTCCCAGCACCTGGTCCTGGATCACCACCGGCTTGTGGTACTCCTCCAGAACGGCCTGAAGTTCCGGGCAGTCCTCATGGGCATTGACTATCTCGGAGATACACCAGGGGCATGCCACCAGATCTTTTGCCCATTCTTCTTTCATCCGGCGGATCTTCAGGCGGCAGATCTGCTCGCTTTTAAAGCGTCCCCAGCCCTTGTCGCTATTGCGTTCCTCGTCGGTAACCGGCCAATCCAGCCGCTCCTCTTTGGTGCTGACCTTGCCGGTGTCACAGAACACCACGCCCAGCGTCACAACGGTCATTTCCCAAAAGTTGCCTTTCCAGTTATATCCGCCCCCAATGCAGCGATTGATCAGAGCGACCACTTCCTGCTCCTCGGGCTCGTACATCTCATAAAATTCTTCAAACATAGATCAGTCTCCTTTACAGCAGTTCCAGCACTGCGGCGGCAGGCTCGGCAAACTCCGCCGGGACCTGCTCCAATACATCCCGGCAGGCCAGCACCGCCTGCCAGGAGTAGTAATAGAAGCTGTAAAACAGGTCATCTGGAAAGACCTCGTCCTCCTCGTAGCGCATCTCATCTTCTTCCTCGTCGTATTCCTCCGACCACAGGTATTCTTCCTTCAGCAGATCGGAGAACAGCGGCAGTGCCTCGGCGTGTTCCATCTCATCTCCATCGTGGAAGCACTGAAGGATGCAGGCAAAGAATTCCAGCAGTTCCCCGGCCAGGAAATGGGCCACGGGGTTCTGCCCGCTCTCTGCGAGGGCCTTCTCCAGAATCCGGCACAGAAACACCATGCCGAAGGGGGTAGCGTGCCACAGGGTACTCTGGTGCTCCATGTTGGCGGTGAGCTCGTAGAGGGACTTTTTGACGGACGCCAGATCACGCATCTGTTCCAGCACCGCCAGATGCGCGGGGAAGTCCGTCCCCCGGCCATAGGCGGTGGTGAGCCGGTGCCACGGGATATCAGCGGCCTTGAGATGGGTGATGTAGGTTTTGTTTTCTTCTGTCATGTTGCCGCCTCCTTATCCTGCTGTTTGACTGCGGTACTCCTTCTCCCAGCGCAGTGTACCACCGATTCAGCATGGTTTCCAGACTGGTTTTCCCGTTGCGATCTGTAAAAACAAGGAACTTTTGCATCAGTCTGGGGAAAAGATATTTGCCCGCTGCTGTCAGATCCTGATTGAGATAGACCATCCGCAGGATACGGCCCTGCCGGTCCAGAGGGTTCTTTTTCAGCAGCTCCTTTTCAAAGCAGAAGCGCAGGAACACCACATTCTCGTCGTAGAAGTCCTCCACCACAGCCGCGCCAATGCTGGTGTAGGTGATGTCATACACCAAACGGCTCCAGTCAAATTTCTCAGCATAGAGCAGTTTCAGCGCCTTCACCCAGTGTTCCTCCGGGATCACCAGCATCCTGTGCTGGGCGGTACTGGAGTAGCCACGGTAGACGGGTTCCGGCTGCCCCAGCAGCTCGCTCACACTGTCGGTATAGACGAAGCACAGCTCCTCATCGAACAGGCCGCCGATAAAGTTGCCGTTGCAGTACAACATATAATTCTTGGACTTCGCCGGAGAATAGGAAAGGTTGTATTCCTGCGAATCCAGGCTTTTTATGTACCTTGTTCAGAAAGTCTATTGATGTCATGGCTTTACTCCTCAAACTCACCCTCGATCATCCCGTTCAGATACCGGCCGGGGTCTGCGATGAAGTCATCCCATTTGGCCAGAGGGTGGAACTCCTCATGCTCGATGTCCAGATACCACAGCTTTTTGTCCCTGGGGCTCCACAGCAGCAGATAGTCGCTGTAGTTATCCATCTGCACCATCAGAGATAGCAGCTTCTTCCGTTTCCAGGTCATCTCCTGCACATCCATAAAGGAGTAGAGCTCCGCCCACTTCACCCATTTTTGCTCCGAGAACTCCAAACGCAGGGGGCCGGTTTTCAGATATTCCACCAGCTTGGCAGGCAGCTTGTAGGGCATAAGCTGCCGGAGCTTCTCCTGCTCGTTGTGCCATTCCGCCGGTTCCAGGCTTTCAGGTAGTCGGCCAGCTCCTTGATTCTTGTTCTGCACCGCCACGGTGTAAGGCCGGTCACCGTATTTGTCAGCAATGGTGATGTCGGCCCCTTGCTCAAGCCAGCGCACCATGGGGAGATTCTTATGCCGAGCCGCTTCGGTGACAGCGGTGGGGGCGTTCGGAAACACCATGTCTGGCTTGTGGTAATTGATGTCTGCCCCCTTTTCCAGAAGCAGTCGGGCAAGTTTGGTGTTGCCCTCGGACACAGCGGCCCGGAATGCCTCGCCGCCAAACTTGGCCACCGTGATCCCGGCTTGCTCCAGCACCGGGATATTCTCCTCGCTGACCCCAGCGCACTTCCTGGAAGGCCCGCTCTTTCTGCTTCGAGCTGAGTTTTGCGGCCTGTCCAGCAAAGAGCACCGCCACCTCCGGCCCACAACAGCGGGCGGCGGTGAGCAGCAGGGGCTCTTCTACCGCCAAATCGGGATCAGCTCCATGCTCCAACAGGAATGGATCATGGGCACATCGTTTTGAAAAACTGCGATCTCCAGCGGCATCAGCTTGATGTATTCGCTGAGCTGGATGGGAGTACCCAGATCCAGCCCGCCTTGAAGCATTGCCTCCAGCTTGGGAATATCGTGTTCATAAATAGCGGCGGCCGTTTCCGGGAGAGTTTCCCAGCGGCCAAGATATGCAATTTGGTACATAAGGCACCTACTTTCTCTATCCTACAATAGTAGTTTCCTTTATAGCCAGATTGTCGTGACCCATGGCAATCCGCTTCCCGGCAGTTTCCGGCTCGGCCGAATAAACGACCATATACTTACTGCTTTTTCTAGCAAAACTCTTTCACATAATCGTATATGCTCTTTATCCCGCCATCCGTTACTGTATTAAACAGACCATAAGGTTCGTTTTCCAACTCCTTTTCTGCAAGGAGCATTGCCTGGCGGAAATTCCCTTCTGCGATTTCACACAGTACGACATTCAATCGTGCGGTCGGCGCAGTATCATGGAGAATCTCCGCTTTGAAGTCGGAGACTGTGCTGCAGCGGCTATGATGGTCTTGAATGGACTTGTTAAACCGACAAAACGCCTCATTCATGACCAAGGTTACTGCGTCCACCGTGGGGGCAGGTAGTTCCATTTCCTCAATGATATGAGAGGAAGGGGAATGTGCCGCTGTGATATGGAAACTAAATGGTTTCTTCCGGGCTACCTCACCCATTTCATATACATCCCAAAAGACATTGTCAATGACGCATGGCTTTGTGGAAACGACTGCTCTTATGGCAGTCCCACACCTGACAGGGGGCGCTGATAGAAACACTTCATATAAGAAATCACCCAGGACCTTATAGGCGCAGTCTGAAACCACTTTGAAGCCATGCTCTTTGGCAATTACTTTTAGATTTTTGGAAATCATCTCGCTTAATTCCTTGACTGCCTTCTGCTCCTGCCGTGTCATACTATTTCCACCTCACCCAGCTACAAAATGGCCTGTTGTTCACCGTTGATCAGTTCCACGGTATCTGCCTCGTCCGCTTCGAATGCTGCTTTTTCATCCTCGTAGTCCACGCTGTAGCCCAGCTCCAGCACTAGCTTGGAGGCAGGGATCTCATACCGCTTGAGGGGGCGATGTTCCAGCTCGGCTGGATCGTGTTCATCGCAGAACAGATTGTCATAGCCATGCCGCCCACCGTCGAAGATGACGAACTCCTCGCCGCTCTCCGGGTCGCGGGCTGCCACCAGTCCGGGGGCCTCGTCGCTATCTATGATATAGGATTGGGGCTCTCCTTTCACCGTAAGCAGATCTCCGTAATACCACACCTCCAGCAGTTCATTGCCGGTGGTGGAACAAAGTATCACGGTGGGCAAACGCTTCTCCGCCCATTCTTTCACATGGCCGATGAGCCAGGTGGGATATTTCTCAGTCATCATAGTCTTTCTCCTCCTATTTCAACTTCAGCACAAACCCCAGATACTCACCACAATCAGGAGGACACCCAGCAGAAAGAAAACCACACGCCGGTATCCTCTGCTGTGGCGATGAGCATCCCGCGTACCGGTAGGGTCGCACATCCAGTTCCAGTTCAGTTGCCCCATCGCTCCAATTAAAATCACGGCCCCGATGAGCCCGAGGCAATGTACCAATGCTCTTGCAAAAATGCTGTAATTTGTTCGCTGTTCATTTAGGTTTCCTCCTCGCCTTCGTCGTCGCATATCACCTCATACCACGCTCCATCTTCACTGCGCATCTGCATGGTACCGTAGGGTAGATTCAGGAGCGGGATAATGTCTGGATCGATGCGGCAGATGTCCCGAATATCATAGAAGCCGCAGTGTGACTCGTAGTATTCATCACCTTCACCGTACACATCGCCCTCATCCCCAGAGTAGAAGGTCCAACCGCTCTCCCAACCCATATCCTCGCGCTCAGGGAACAGCCGGTCCATGATCTGCACCTTGCACCCATCCTGGGCGACGCGTTCGGAAGCGTAGCAGAACAGAGGGCCGTCCCAGTCAGGAATGACAGCTGGTTTTCCTTCCGCTGCCCGCGCCACCCGCTTCTCGGGGTCATCTGCAAATTCCGCTTCCAGATACTGCTGATACCGCTCATCCAGCAGGTGCTCCACACTCTGACGGTTCTTTTCGGTATATGGCAGAAGTAGATAGGCCGCTTCTTTTTCCGTAGTACTGTTCCAGACACGGTATTTGAGCCTGGCCAAGACGATATTCCGACAGTCCCGGCGGTAGACATAGGGGTTAGAACGGTTGTCCTGGGCGTACCACTGGGCAAAGCCGGAGCATCTCCGGTCAAAGAACTGAGTAGACAATTTCCCATCCAGGTTGTCCAGGATGAACACCCGAAGATCCGGCTCCTTTCCGGACTGGACTGCATCCACTATCTCCCGATACTGGGAGATGAACGGGTTACTCATCTGGCCCCGCTTGATAGCCCACCCCAGATAGAAAGCCATCAGATTGCAGGCATCCAATTCGTCCACTGGCAGGTGAAGCTCTTGGATCTTCTTGATCTGGTCTGCGGCGTTGTCCATCTCCGCCGGGTCGTAGCTGATTTTCTCTCGGTCTGTGACCACATTGAGCCGGTGCGGATTGATGACTTCCAGGCTCTCGTCCGGGCAGAGGTCCAGCAGGGCATCCGAGCCGTGCTCCAACTTGTATTGGATCTCCTCCCGATAGAGGGGAATCACCTGATAGAAGTTGACTTCGTCCCCGTCCGGCAGGCGGCAGAAAAAGGACTCCTCCCCAAACACACCAGGGCAGAGTAGGATCTCGCCACGCAGGTCCGTATTCTCTGCGAAAGGGGATACCATCCTCACCCTCCATAAGTGTAGTTCTGGATTCCAGCCCTACCTCCGGGTCCTCCATGGCGAAGTGGGCGGTGGCCAGCATCATCCGGATGGGCCAGCTCCACAGCTCCTCCCGGCAGTCCACCTTTGTCAGCTTCCAATCTCGGGGCAGGTTGATGAGCAGCTCCGCCCGTTCCAGTTTTTCCTCCCGGCGCTCCTCCGGGAAACCCATCCGATGCCGGCTCAGGCCGACGGTGACCAGGGTGTAGTAGTCATGATCCAGTCGAGGCAGGATGACGGCGATCTCCAGCGGGTAATCTGGGTCGCTGTTGTCTGTGAGGAGTTGGGTATAGACGCCGAACTGCTGGTCGATATGTACTTTCACATGGCCGAGGATGTCATTATCGGCAGGGGGAATGGTCTCCCGCCGGATGATCTCCTCCCGTTCTTTCCAATCCAGTTCCAAAGGAATTTTCCTCCTCCAGATATTTTTCGCAGTCCCTCACCAGCTTTTGGGCGTCCGGGTCATCCGGGGCCAGGGCCAGCCAGCGTTTGGCATATTCATAGGCGGTGGCAGCGGAGCCGTATGCCATCAGGCAGGAGTAGCCCATCCGGGCGTTCCAGTAGGGATCGTTCTCACCCTGGGTGCGAACGGACTCCAGCAGTCGGATGGCGTGTCTGGAGAAGGTTTCCGTCCACCTCACCTCCCTGCCGTGGGCGCTGTGATCTCCCCAGAGCCGCCAGATTGCTGTAAGCCCTGCTCAGTTTAACGGTCAGCAGATAGCCTCACTCCTGCTCCGGGATAGCTTCGATAGCCTCAATACATCGGGAGAACTCGTCCGCATCATTCCACTTCTCAATTTGCTCCCGAAATTTTGTTTCTTCTGTCTGATTCATCGTTTCACCGCCTTTTCTGTGTCATCCTTTGCCTTTTTTGAAGTGTCCGCTGCCTCGCCAGGTGTTGACCACGCAGGTAAAGATCTGGCCGCAGTGTTTGCACCGGACCGTGTGGGCCATGATTTCATTTGCCCAGCCATCCTCAGTCTTTACCTTCTCCAGCGGGCAGGTGGACTCCTCTTGTATCAATTCAAATTCGCCTTGTCCCACCAACTGCTGAATATAGGCAATACAGGCCAGATAGTCCTTTGGGGCATCAAATTTTCTCCATGTTTGAATGTTTCGGCAGTGCTCGCACATAATGGATGCCTCCTCCTGTAAACGGTTGTTGTCAGCCCTGTATATCAGCGCCAACAGGGCCTTTTTTCAGCGTTCCCTTCACCGTGACCACATGGCCCCAGAACATATCATCGTCCTCATACCAGGCGGTAAAACGCCCGCCGGGAGATACTGTAAACTCGGTGAGGAGGATACGCCGGGCAAACTCATTCTCGGTGATGGGGTCTTTTTCCGGGGCACGGTCAGTCTGGTCATTGTCCGCCAGCCATTCGTTGGCCTGAGCGGTGAGTTTCTGGGCCGCCATCGCTCGCAGGGACTTGTCCCAGACCTCCTGCTCTGCCACCAGCTTCTTCATCACATTGGTGACACGGGTCCAGGACGCTTTCTTTTCGATCTCCACATCCAACGAGATCCGGACTTCTTCTCCCATCCACTTACAGGATCCCTCGAATGTGCTCATCTCCCGATCCAGCGTGAGCGTTCCCAGCACTTCGTCCTCCAGAAGAATGGGCTTTGTGTATTCCGCCCAGATCTCCTCCAGTGCCGGACAGGGTACGCCTTCCTCCAGTACCTCAGTGACATACCACTGAGGTTCACTGAGGGCGTCGCCTTTCCAGCCGCGGGTCTTGATCCGATAGATGTTGCCCTTGGCAAACCGCTTGGAATAGTCGCCGGCATCCCGCTCCTTGTCCGTCAGCGGCCAGCTCAGGTAACAGCGGACGGAGATCACCTGTCTGGTCTTTACATCCGCCATGGCAAGGGCGTGGGTATGCGCTGTCCAGAAAGTATCCAGAAAAGTCTTATCCGCGCTGATACCGTCCTGAATCAGCACCAGCTTTTCCTCGTCTTCTGGGGCGTATAGGGCAATAAAGTCCTTGACTTTTCTCTTTTTCATGGTGTTCTCCTCACGCAAATACTTGCCGGTATTTCTCTTTCAGTTCCTTCGGAGCCGTCTTAATGACCTTGCTGCCGCCGTTTTCGGAGGATTGCCCCCAGATGGCCCAGAGCAGGCTCTGCCAAGCGATGGCCCGGAATTTCGGGTCTTCGTTTTCTTCCGGCAGGAGATAAGCAGAAAAGCGGCGCTTAACTGTCAGCAGCGCATCCAGGCTTTCCACATTGGCGATCAGGCTGCGGAATTCCCTGGCAGGCTCCAGCCACTGCATAGATAATGCGCCCCGAACCAATACCCCCAGTGTCCATGGTTGAAACCCAAACTTCCGGATCAAGGCATGAAGGAATTTCCCTTGCAGGGAGGAGTGCTCGTCGTCGCAGAGATCCAGATACTCCGTCACCAGCGGCGCCCACGGTTCTCCCTCCAGCCCCAGGGCAAACACGGCGAAGGTGCCGGGCATCGCACAGGCTTCATCTGCGAGGTTTTGGTAGTACTCATACTCCCGCATAGCCAGACGAGCGTATTGCTCCATAGCCGGAGTGCAGATTGGGGTGCTGCACAGCGCAGGCAAAGAGCTGATTGATTCCCTTTTTGGGCAAACCGGGAATGGGCAGATAGAGTTTCTTCCTTCCCACGGAACTCCACCGAGTAACTGCGGGGAAATCCCTCCTGCTCCAACACCGCACACAGGTAATCCAGAATTTCAGCATAGCACTCCTCCGTGGAGTCCCTGGCGGTGATGCGGATGGTAGCAAACACATCATTGGCCGATGCGGTGAAATGCTCCGTCTTACGCCGCTGGATGTCCTTTGGCAATTTGCCGCTGCCAGCTGTTTTCAGCTGCTTCACCATATCCGGGCGAAGCTGGGAAACCAGGCCGAGGATATGCTCGGTGGTAAGGGACTCAAAGCTCAGTCCATACACCGTATAGCAGACCGCCACATAGCAGGCGAAGCGCAGCAGCCCTTCGTCCACATCCTCCGGCCGTAACTCCGGCCACACCGTACAGGGGGGAAACGCTGTAAACCCATCGTCCCGCTCTCCGACCTCAAAGAAGATCCCTGCACCTGCTTTTCGATGTACCGTCCCAATGTGTAATCGGATCTCCTTTCCAGCCCACCAGCCGCCTCCGCCAGCACCTCCGGGGCGGTGTCCGGCTTGTGGATCAGGTAGTAGCGGTCATGCACGCCGTCACGCTTTGGCAAACTCATATCATGGTTCTCCTCTCAGGTCTGCTGGTGCTGCATGGATACGATCTGGCAGTCCGGGCAGAACTCCACATAGAGCGTGCCCTCCGCGCAGTCAAACACCGTATCCCACTGGATCTGAGCCAGGTATTTCATGGGCTTTCCACAGTGGGGGCAGGCGGTGTACTCCGCGTCCTGCACCCAGTTGCCAAAGCCGCCGACGGCGTTCACATCCTCGCTGGCGCACCCGTAAAACAGGGGCACAGGCGCCCTTACCCAGCACGAAGGGATTTTCGGTAAGGGCCTTGTAGTCCTCCGGTCGGACATGGCAGTCCGTCGTCTCCGCTCCGTCAAAGAGCTCGGAGGGGAAAATTTCCACGCCGCCGTCCAAAGTGAAGTGATTGAAGGCGGGGCCTTTCAAGAAGCCCACACAACTGGGGCAGCAGGTGGCGGTCAGGATTCCGCCCAGCCCCAGGAACCTTCAGCCGCTCGTCCCGGCCATCCAGCACCAGCATATCCACCATGCGTCCGCCGCAGTGGGGGGCAGGTGTCCTCCGTGCCCGGCCGATGCGGACGGGAGATTTCTCGCCGGTTCCCCCTTGACCATGGGATAACAGGTGTTGAAGTTGAGCTGCGTCCGGCGGCCCTCCTTGTCAAAGGTCCAGCCGCCGATCTGCGCATAGCTGGACGGGTCCACATAGAGGCCCTTGCGCCAGGGCCGGGGGTTCCGCTCCAGTTCCAGCAGAGTCTCCATTGCCTTGTCATCCC
>VOFB01004064.1_pt1 | contig 16206 bp, 30 predicted proteins | sample 5384141 | NCBI WGS metagenome assembly VOFB01 (sample SAMN12384721, study PRJNA508395) | human gut metagenome | isolation source: healthy gut A | host: Homo sapiens | reverse complement strand
CACGTCTTCATGCCAGTCTTGGCCTGTAACCCTCGAGGTTAGCTTCAACGAAATCACCACTCTGTAAGTGAATAACCGGGCAATTGGTTTCATAATCGCCCGGTTTGCTACCGACTGGTCGTATTGGCCAGATGGGCTTTGCTGATAAATAGGAAGGGGAAGTCTTGAAAAAACTTAGCAAACGTAAAGCCGAAGCTACGAGCATTGAAATTGCCTGCTCTCGATGATGCTCGTGATTTCCTGGCTCCTTCGACTGCTGCGTATGGCGACACAGACAGCTCTTCCCAAAACAATGAAGCCTCAGTTGCAGCCGTCGACGAGGGAGATTCGCTATCTAATGACGAGCGGATGAGGTTGCCTGGCGGATTCCTCTACTGAAGCCATTGCTAAGTCTGAGGATGATTCAACCAGCGGTGATTCCGCAATATTTATCGGATAGTGCAAAGGACGAAGATCGCCAGCACCACCGGCCTGTCCGGGAAGGCCGAGGGCCAGGGTTGTCTACGCCACGGCCGACTGGTCGTGGCTGGTCGAAATGAGCACGGCCTCCGACATGCCCGCCGACCTCATGGCCGGAGGCTCGGCCGCCGCCGTGTTCCGCCCCCTCGCCGGCGACGAGCTGTCGGCCACCAGAGTCGGCCGTGGCCGCGAAAGTGGGACGGCGACCTGTCGGGCCGCGTGACGGCGGGCCGCGTGTCGCTGTCGGGGATGCATCCCGGCCGACGCCAAGGTGACGGTGACGAGCCTGGGGCGCAGCGCCAACGACTCGTGGGCCGGCTACGACTTCGCGGGCGGCGAGCTCGCCGCCAGCAGGTCGTTCGGCATGAACCAGACCGCTCAGATGAACGGCTACGGCTTCGGCTCGACGGCGCGTCGGCCTCAGACCCCGCTCGTGCTCGTGAACCGGGCCTGTCCAAAGAAGGCCAGGACTACGTCTACGCCACGGCCGACTGGTCGTGGCTGGTCGAGGTGAGCACGGCCTCCGACATGCCCGCCGACCTCATGGCCGGAGGCTCGGCCGCCGCCGTGTTCACGCCCCTCGCCGGCGACGAGCTGTCGGCCGCAGAGTCGGCCGTGGCCGCGAAGTGGGACGGCGACCTGTCGGGCCGCGTGACGGCGGGCCGCGTGTCGCTGTCCGAGGGATCCATCCCGGCCGACGCCAAGGTGACGGTGACGAGCCTGGGGCGCAGCGCCAACGACTCGTGGGCCGGCTACGACTTCGCGGGCGGCGAGCTCGCCGCCAACGGGTCGTTCGGCATGAACCAGACCGCTCAGATGAACGGCTACGGCTTCGAGCTCGACGGCGCGTCGGCCTCAGACCCGCTCGTGCTCGTGAAGACCACCGGCCTGTCCGAGAAGAAGGCCAAGGACTACGTCTACGCCACGGCCGACTGGTCGTGGCTGGTCGAGTGTGAGCACGGCCTCCGACATGCCCGCCGACCTCATGGCCGGAGGCTCGGCCGCCGCCGTGTTCACGCCCCTCGCCGGCGACGAGCTGTCGGCCGCAGAGTCGGCCGTGGCCGCGAAGTGGGACGGCGACCTGTCGGGCCGCGTGACGGCGGGCCGCGTGTGTCGCTGTCCGAGGATGCCATCCGGCCGACGCCAAGGTGACGGTGACGAGCCTGGGGCACAGCGCCAACGACTCGTGGGCCAGCTACGACTTCGCGGGCGGCGAGCTCGCGGCCAACGGGTCGTTCGGCATGAACCAGACCGCTCAGATGAACGGCTACGGCTTCGAGCTCGACGGCGCGTCGGCCTCCAGACCCGCTCGTGCTCGTGAAGACCACCGGCCTGTCCGAGATTGCTGTTGAAAAGCATCAATATGTCTATAATCGATACAACGGGTGCTTGGGCTGTCGAAATCAATACGGTTCTTCCTCTATGCCAAAAGATGCATTGACGGCGACCCCTCAATGTCATTCGCTGAATTTACTTCGGCAAATAATGACCTGAAAGACGAAATCGGCAAAGCCCTTTCGGCTCTTTATGATGGCGATTTGTCTTTCGAAGCCGGTACGCTGAAAATTCAAGGGCTCGATTCGCTGCCCGGTGACTCCGAGGTGTCTATCTGGCGCATGGGATGCATGTCCAACAAAGCTTGGAAGGGGCTATACATTCGCTGACGGCAAGCTTTCCCAAGTCGGAGGCATGGGTACATATTTCGAAACAAGCTCTTATAGCTTCGGCTCCGCAACTTTAGGCGGCACGGTTGTTCTGATTGATACCAGTGGTCTGACGGAAAAGCTCCAACCAGGCACGTATACCATTACTAAACCCGTATATTCCCGGTAGCGACAATGTGGTGCTTGAGGGGCGTCAGCGTGTATCTGGCAAGCCCCGCATTTCCGCCAACTATGCCTGCGAGCAACAACGCGACGCTGATCGTTGCCGAAGATGGGACGAAATACCTCACCATCAAATTCGACAACACGGCAGGCGATATTTTCACCCAGCAGAATATCGAAAGTGGTGATGGCGTCGAAGTCATTGAGGCCCATCGTAACGATATGCTTTACGAGGGGCCCGATGGCACGACGTCTGCGAATGGCCGCATCGACCGTCTTGAGCTGAAATTGCTCAACGATAGCGGTGAATACTCGTTCTCTAATTGCCAGCAATTCCCGACTATCATCGGCAAAATTCACTAATATGCAAGTTCGTTTGAGCGTCGACTTCTCTTCGGCGGTGCGTACGTATGTCCCCGATGATGGCCCCGACAATCAAACATTCTACGACCTTCACCGATGATGCGACGGGCGTTTCCGTTGAAGTAGCCTCGACCGATGCAGCGACTATTGCCGAGCTGAGGAAGCAGGGCGTTAAGCTTGTCGTGTCAAAAGACGGCAATGGCTACGATTCTGCGCAGCAACAACTTGCGGCCGCATACACTTCTCCGCTCGATTTCAGCTTGTACGACATTTCCGCTTCTGTCGGCGGCTGGGTATGCAATTGCTCTTAACGGCAATACCAAGGTTGTCGCCTCTCTTCCGACCAATGCCACTTCTATCGCCGACGCATATTGCATTAACGGCGCCGCATTGACGCAGATTAACGAGAACGCTTCAGTCAAAGACGGGAAGGTCGCGGTCGAATGGCCCTCGACCGGCACGTTCGCTGTTGTCAACAAGGACGTGGCGAGCAGATGGTATTCCCGCACGCTCACGAATGCGAGCACGGGTCTTGCTTTTGGCAGATGGACCTCACCGATTCGAGGTCTAAATACCAAACTGGAACGATTACAAGCCACCCCGAGAAGCTTCTCGGCCAGATAACGAGCTTCGAAACCGCTGCGGCGTTCGATGCGGACCGCGATGCGGCTCTTGAGGCAATTAAACAAGCTTATTCGGGAGCATTCAACGATGCTGCGAGTGTCGCCACCAGTCTCTCTGTCGATTCGGGTGTTGCCCATGCCCCCATTACATTGTGGAGCGAGGGCGGCAGCAGCCACTATATGCTGCATGTGCCCTCGTCGTATTGCTCCTGGATGGCCTGCAGGCGTTTTATATCAAAAAGCGAATGGTTCCTCGTATGAGCCTACTTTGCTGTCCGTGAGCGTGTTCGATGGCGAGGCCGTTGTGGATGTCTTCCGGAGACTATGACTGAGGACCAGGCGCGCGCTCGCTCGCAGGAGCTATTCAATGGCATGTTCCCCAAAGATGCAGTTTCCGCAGACAAGGGATTCATTCTACTGATTCCCGGTTCTTCTGTGAAAACGGGTGGAGAAGACCTACGAGTCCAATGGTGCCACGCTGACCTTGGCGAGCTCGCGCAATGTGGTGGCAGACAAAATGAAAACCGCGAAGTTCTCGGCGACCGCTTTCGCGAACGGCTCTGCCGAGGTTCAAGCTCTGCGCAGCCAATTCACTTCTAGCATGTCGATTGACCCCTCGTTTTCGCTTACGGGAGTTGAGCTTGACGACGAGGCGGGCAATTTGCTGCCCGTCTCCGACAGCGACAGCATGACTTTGACGCTTCCCGCTAGCGGGATGGAAGATCCTGTGCTGTATCTGTGGGATGGTGCAGCCATTCAAAGTACCATCCTCTTATAAGAATGGGTTGATTTCTGCATCGATTACGACTTTCGGCGCCTATGCGGTTGTCGATAATGCAACCGCCGTCGAGAAAAACTACGACCAAGTGTTCACCGATTCAACGACCGGTGTGCAGGTTCGCGTTACGACGAAACCCACTGCTTGGCGTGAAGCTTGAGGCGCTCGCGGCTGCGGGGAATGCCTGCATGTCGAGAAGGCGGGTGCCGATTCGGACGTTTATGCAACGGTGAATGCGGCCTTGGCCAAGGAATACGAAGAGGTTCCTGCGTTTCAGGCTATATCTTTTGTCTTTGATGGACGGGGATGCAACGGTTGATTTGAAGAGCGCAACTTCTGTGACCGTTTCGTTTGCGACTGCGTCTGCAAACCGGCCTTGTTCTCGGTTGATGGCTCGAAGCTGTCGAAGCTCGATACGTCGCTCGAAACTGGCGTCGTGAGCGCTGATGTGAAGAGCCTTGGGTCGTTTGCTCTCGCTGATGCGGCGAAATGCATCTGAGCGTCAGTGGGCGATCAAGGAGTTCAAAGACGATTCCACCGGTGCCACCTTGAAGGTGACGACGCGCGAGGGCGGGATGATTTCTCGTCTTGATGGGGCGTCGTTTAAAACGACCCTGCTGGACAAAGATGACGATGCGTATGTCGACGTGGCGAAATTCCTGAACTATACGTATTACCGCGTTATAAAGGCACAACGGTCTATGACGTTGCGCTGATTGATTCTGATGGAAAGTTGGTCGAGCCCGAGGATGAAGAGACTTCGATGGTCTTGACGCGTGTTCCGATGCTGGATGACTACAATAAGGACCTATTTAGTGCGACGTATTGTTTTGAAGGACGAGGTTGCAACTCAGCTGAAAATACCTGGCATGTATTACGATGGAGGCAGGTATTACAACTGGGATATGAACATTCACGGTTTCGGAACGTTCATTTGGCTGTCCGATAAACCGGTGGCGAATCTGATGAGAAAAAACCCAGCCGTATTTGAATGTTGCTGTTCCCGAAGGCAAAACTCTGCAATATACGGGCGATGCCCAGATAGGCATTGAACAAAACAAGGGCTACTATGAGATCGACGGTAGCCGAGACGGTGTCGCCGAGGCAACCGAGCCGGGCAAATACTGAACGTTTTGACGCTTCGCGCTGATCATTTCCGTTGGGTTGACGAGAACGGCGTTCCGCTCGAGGGCAATCCTCGCTCCGTTACGGTGAATTGGGAGATTCTTCCTGGTGATCCGACTATCACATGGCAGGGTACTGTTTCGGCCAACTTGTTCGTTGACGGCAAGTACAATACGGTCATTCCTGGCGCCACAGCTTATATGACCAACGGTACGAATCCGAATGGCGAGGGCGGATACGATAAGGGTACGCCCACGAAGCCTGTTTCCGATAATGCGAAACTGAAAGTGTATTCCGATGGCACCATGGAAGTTGCTTTCGACGTGGTGAATCCCGTATTCACGCTGCGCTCCATTGCCGGATGCGATTATGCGGAAATCGTCGATTCCCAAAGCAATGAATCGCGAATTACGAGCCTCACCATCAAGCTCGCCAAGGCTAAGAGCGAGTATACCTTCATGGATTGCACCCAGTATCCGACGATTCTCGGTGCGGAATGGCATGTTCCTATGGGGCTCAAGGTCGACTTCCCTGAATCTTCGGGTGTGAAGGTCGATGACGATTCCGCCGAGAATGCTGTGACGAATCTGAAGGCGCTCGTGAAGGCCGCCGAGGATGCGGCAAATTCCGCTACCGTCTCCTCGGACGGTAGCGATGTTGGAATGATGGACACCTGGACCACTCAAACGCATGTCGATAGTCTTCGCGCGAAGATCGCGAAGGCCAAGGCTGCGCTTGAATCTGGCGGTCAATCGGCTATCGCCGACGCGAGCAGCGAGCTTGCCGATGAACTGTTCTCGTTCAATAAGAGCTTTGCCAACGGTACGAAGCAGAACGGTGGTTCCAACGGTAGCCAGAACAACTCTGGTTCCAATGAATCGAACGGTTCCGCCAATGGCGGCTCCAACGGGGGCATCGCCACAACCGACGGGCACCTGGCTGCCGGCACCTACACGGTGTCGGGTAACGTGGTGGCTGCCCAAGTCGCAAACCGGCTTGCCGCTGAACCCGCACCTGTCCAATGGCGGCTTCCCGCCCAGCTCGCCTGTGTCGAGCAACGCCACGCTGGTGGTGGATGGCTCGGGGCACGCGTATGTGCGCATCCCCGTCACCATTCAAGACAAGGTTATGGTGGTTAACAACGTGTGGGGGTCGGGCGTGAGCTTCGACGGCCCACCATCACCATTGACCTGGGCACGCCTTCCGCTGGGCAAACCACCTTTACCGGCACCTGCCAGGTGAGCGTGACCATCGGCTGGCTGGCGCAGACCATCGCCGCGGGCATCTTCAATGGCGTGTGGACCATACCTGGACGGCCAACTGGGAAGTTGACCTGGTTCGGTGCTGCCTGCATCGGGCGGTGGCACGCTGCCGGCTGCGGCGCAGGCTATTTTGAACGGCGCCAACGGCGTGGCTGCCGAGGAAAGCGCCGCCGAGGCCGCGCTGGCCGCGCTCGACGAGGACGGTTCGGCTGCTTCCGAAAGCGCTGCGGCGAAGAAGGCCGGCTCGCAGGCGGCTTCGGATGAAGGCGATGCTGCCGATGGCGGCATGGCCCCGTGATTGTTGCGTGTATCGCGCTTGGCGTGGTGGCCGTGGCCGCGATCGCGGCCTGGCTGCTGCTAAGCCGAAAGAAGCGCAACGCGGCGGCTGAAGCCGGCGCGGATAGCGCGAACGGCGAGTAACGGCTCGTCGCGGTTGAAATAGGGAGCGCCCGTTGCGGGCCTTCCACTCATGACGAATGCTCCGCCGGCGTTGGGCCGGCGGAGCATTTTTGCGTGGTGGCTTTTCGGGCAAGCTGATGGTACCCGGCAATACCTGCCTTCGTGGCCGCATCCGATATAGAGATTCATCAGCGTTAAGGCACTCTATTTCTTGGGGCTTGCAAAGTTTTACGGATGCATTTGAACGTTTTCGGAAAAGTTGGTAATAGGTAACTCTTGCTACCGCGAAATTAGCCATGGTTGACTATACTTTGGTGTTGTTTGGAATTCACGGCACCGAAGGGCGGCTTTCATGGCATTCGAGAACGGCATCGCGCGCGCGGCTGCGCGTATGATGGACAGGCGCAAATTCGTGGCGCTGAGCGCCGCCGCGGCGTTCAGCGCGGCGTTGGGACTTTCCGGCTGCGCGAGCGGCGAAGGAGCGAAGGGCGCCGACGCATCTGACGGCGCGGTGGAGTTTACCGCGACCACCGAAAGTCGCGACCTTATGGGCTCGGCCGAGCCGTGCGACGCGCGTGGGGCTTATCATGGGGCCGCCGTCCATGGGGCTTTCGCAGTTCATCTTGGCAGCCCAGGCGGGCAAAACCATCAATAACTTCACATTCGACTTGAACGGTGTCGACTACGTGGGCCTGTCGGCCCTGTTCAACAAGGGCGATTACGACATTTGCACGCTGCCGAGCAACATTGGCCCCATTCTGTTCAACAACGACGAGCTGAAAACAGCTATGAAGTCATCAGCGTGAATAACCTTGGCGTGCTCTACGTTATGACCAACGACGAAAGCCTGGCGTCGCTTGACGACTTGCGTGGCCGCACGGTATACGCCTACGGCGAGGGCGGCACGCCCGAATACACCATCGAGGCGCTGATGAAGAAAACGGGCCTTGACGGCGCGTTCAACCTGGAATTCAAATCCAGCCCGCTCGAGGTGCTGAATATGATGCAGGAGCAAGAGAATTGCGTGGCGATTTTGCCGCAGCCGTTCGTGTCGCTGGCGAAAATCTTGGTGAACCCGTTGTACATTCCCATCGACCTTACGGTGGAATGGAACCAGGCGTTCGCCGACACGGGCAGCCAGGCCGTTACCACTACCACCATTGTGAACAAGCAGTTCCTGGAAGAGCACGAGCAGGCCGTGGTGGAGTATTTGAACATGGCCGGCCAGTCGGTTGCGTGGACGCTCGCCAACATGGACAAGGCCTCGGCGTTGCAGGAAGAGCTGGGCACGTTCCTGAATAACTCGGTGGCGCTTGACGCCATGCCGTACATTTCCATGGTGAATTTGACGGGTGAGGAGATGCGCACCGCGCTTTCGGGCTTTTTGGGCGAGCTGTATGCCGCCAACCCCGATTCCATTGGCGGCGCGCTGCCTGGCGATGGTTTTTATTACCTGCCCCTGAAGGTGCAATCGACGAGCGCTTTGCGCAGGCGGGCTTGGAAGAGGCGACCGAGCACGCGTCGAGCGCGGGCACGGGCAACGACGGCGTGACGGCCTCCAAAGGAAGACGCGCAGGCGGCCGTGGACGCTTTCGGCGGAACGGCATCGGGCGCAAAAATGACCTGGGGTATGTTGAAAGAGCGTTTTGGGAAGCGGGGCGCAACTGCGGCGGGGGAGCCTGCGCCGCGTATGCAGATTTCCGCCATCGCGGCGAAAATAGGCCTGCCGGAAGAGCGCGTTGCGCAAATAGCGCAAATGATTAAATCGCAGGGCTTGGCCGATTCGCAAATGGGTCCCATGATGCGCATGGCTACCGAGAAGGGCGTGGAGCCGCGCGAGATTCTCGACATGCTTACCTCGCTGGGCGTGCCGCAAGGCCAGGTGGTACGCGTGATGAGTTCCCAGGGGCTTATCGACGACACCGAGGCGCAGCGTCTTATAGAAGAGGAGCGCCGCGCCGCCGAGGCACGCGCCGCAGCCGACAAACAAAGTGGCGCGCGCCGATTCGCGCGCAAGGTGGGCATCATCGTTTTCTGGCTTGCCGTATGGCAGCTGCTCGACATGGTTATCGATAATCGCCTCGTTCTCGCGGGCCCCATCCGCGTGGCGCAGGCGCTCGTCGAGCAGATCGGCCAGCCCGATTTCTGGGTTATTTGCGGGGCTTCGTTCGGGCGCATCGCGCTCGGGTTTCTGCTGTCGTTCGTGGTCGGCTTCCTGCTGGCGCTTATGTCGTGCCGGCACCGCCTGTTCCGCGATTTCGTGGACCCCATCATCAGCCTGCTGCGCACTATTCCAGTGGCGTCGTTTATCATCTTGCTGCTTATTTGGGTGGGCAACCAGGCGCTTACCGTGTTTCTGGCGTTCTTCATTGTGTTGCCGCTGATCTATACCAATATGGTGACGGGCTTCGAGAGCGTTGACAGGCAGATGCTTGAAAATGGCGCGTGTGTATGGGCTGTCGAGGTGGCGCACGTTTTTTTGTATATCTACCGCCCGGCGTTCATGCCGTTTCTCATGAGCTCGACGAAAATATCGCTTGGCATGACGTGGAAGAGCGGCATCATGGCCGAGGTTTTAGCCACGCCGAAGCCGTCCATCGGCAAAGAAATGGCCACGGCGCGCACGTTTTTGGACACGCCCGACCTGCTCGCTTGGACCGTGGTGGTTATGGTGCTGTCGTTTTTGTTCGAGAAGGCGTTCATGGAATTGCTGAAGCGCGCGAACAGACCGCTGGGCGGCTTCATCGGAAGCGACGGCGGCGAAGCCGACAGCGGTGAGGGCAAGGAGGCGCGCAATGGCTAATGCCGAACTCGCGCAGCGCGGCGCAGCCGAGGTTCGTTTCGACGGCGTGTGCAAATCGTACGGCGTAAACCGCGTGCTGCGCGGCTTGAATTTTACGTTGGAAGCGGGCGGCGTGTATTGCCTTATGGCGCCTTCGGGCTCAGGCAAAACCACGCTGTTTCGCGCGCTGCTGGGGCTGGAGCCGTGCGATGCCGGGTCAATAACGGGTGTTTCTTCGGGCGATATTTCCATGATGTTCCAGGAAAGATCGGCTATGCGAGGCGCTCTCGGCGATTGAAAACGTGGCGCTTGTGCTGCCCGGTCGCGCAAGCCGCACCAAGGTGCGCGGGCTTTGTCGCAGATTCTTCCTGCGGCATGCCTCGACCAGCCGGTGATGGAGCTTTCGGGCGGCATGCGGCGACGCGTGTCGCGATGGCGCGTGGCATACCCCAGCACGCTTTTGGTGCTTGACGAGCCGTTCACGGGGCTCGATGCGCAAACGCGCCGCCAAGTGATTGATTTCTTGCTTGCGAACAGGTGCGGAAGAACGCTGCTGGCGACGCACGGTGAACGGGATGCTGATTGTTGGCCGCTCGGCGCCTCGATTTGGCGGAATTGCAGGGCGAGTAATGGGAAGTGAAGCTTTGAGGTTCAACGAGAAGACGATGCGCGTGCTGCAGCGTTCCGCCATGTTTTCCGGCTTTGCGCTGGAGAACATCGACAAGGTGATTATGAGGCTGAGGCGTATGAACTCACATTTCAGAAGGCGAATTCATACGGCGGCAAGGCGAGAAGCTCATTCTATCCCATAGTAATTACTGGCATCGTTCAAGCCGAAATGCCGCGCGATTCCGGCCCTATGATTGTGGAACGCTTCATGCCAGGCGAGTCGTTCGCCGAGGCCATTCCGAAAGGGATGGGAATATGCCCGGTGAACATCGTCGCCTCGCAAGACGTGCGGCTGGTGGCGATACCCGCGGCAAACGTGCGGTCTGAGGAAAGCCCGCTGTTTGAGCGCCTGTCGAAAAACATCACGGGCGAGATGAGCAAGAAGGTGGGCCGGCTTACCGCGAAGCTCTCGATGCTTTCGGAAACGCGCATTCGCCCGCGCCTGATGAAGTATGTGAAAACGCTGCCCTCGCGCAAAGACGGCAGCTGCATTCTGCCCGAGACGCGCCGCGATATGGCGGCCGAGATGGGCGTGCACGAGAAGGCACTCTTGCGTGAGCTGCGGCTTTTGCAAGAAGAGGGCATTATCGCGCTCGACGGGCGCAGGCTCGAAGTGCTGCGCGACGACGAGATATGCTGGTAGACACGAGAGGGACTTCGATGGACACGACCAAAACCATGCGCGAGCTGTGTGCCGACGAGCCGAAGCTCGAATCGTTTCTGCAGAGCAAGGGCTTCCGTTCACAATCGACAATCCCATTACCGAGCTGGTGACGTTCGACGATGTGGTGCAGTTCCGCGGGCTTGACAAACAGGCTTTCCTTGCGGAATTCGAGGCGTACAAAACCGCGTAAACGACACGCATTTTCCCAGGTGAACATACAAGTATTCAGAATCTAGTTTTTTTTGCTAAGGAGGCGGCTTCATGGCTGCTTTAGGGAACTTCCATATTTTGTGGGCATAGATGCTGGATCGTCGTCGGTGAAGGTGGTCGCGCTGCATGACGCGGGCGCAGGCTTGACGTGGCGTTTCGCGCGTGCGAGGCGCACAAGGGAAGCATCGCGGCGTGTGCGCGGAAGCTTTGATTGCGGCGGTTTCGTCCGAGGAATTGGCCGGGGCGCGTGCGCGGGCATCGCGGCGACGGGCGTGTGCGCGGAAACGATTCGCGAGGCGGCCCCTGGCGTGCGCGTGCTCGAAGATGCCGGCCATGACGCTCGGCGCCGCCGTGATGGCGCCTGGCGCGCGAAGCATCGTGCAGGTGGGCGCACAAAACGCGTTCTTCGTGACGGGCGTCGCCGACGGTCGTGCGCCGCAGTTCGCCATGAACGAGGGCTGCGCGGCGGGCACGGGCTCGTTTTTCGAAGACCAAATGGGGCGTTTGGGCCTTTCGATCGAGGGTTATTCCGACATCGTCGAGCGCGCGAGCACCGCGCCTAGGCTTTCGGGGCGCTGCGCCGTGTTCGCCAAAACCGACATCATCCATCGCCAGCAGGAAGGTGTGCCCATCGAGGATATTCTGCTGGGGTTGTGCTATGCCATGGTGAAAAGCTACAAGGCCACCATCGTGCGCAAAATGCCGGTGGAAGCTCCCGTGTTGCTTGCGGGCGGTGTGGTGCGCAACGCGGGCGTGGTGCGGGCGGTGCGCGACGTGTTCAAGCTGGATGAAGGCGATCTTATCGCAGATACGGCTGGCGTGTACGTGCAGGCTGCGGGCGCTGCAGCGCATGCAGCAAAAGGCCGTTCGATGCGGGCGGACACGATGCTTTCGTGCCCGTCGACCTTGGCAACGATTGCCGCCTTGGAGACCGGGTTGAGCAGGAAGCATTGCCTAGGCTTGCGCCCTTGCCCGACAGGGCTACGTTGCCGGTGCGGGATTTGCGGCCAAGCCGCAGCCAGCAGCCGTGGCGCCTGACGGCCCGCACGCCGTGCGTGCTGGGCGTAGATGTGGGCTCTACCAGCACGAATTTGGTGTTGGGGATTTGAAGGGCGAACTGCTCGATGCCCAATACCTGCGCACGCGCGGCGATGCGAAAAAACGCCGTGCGCGAGGGGCTTGCGTCGCTTGAAGCCCGTTTGGGCGATAGTGTGCGCGTGGTGCATGCGGCTACGACTGGGTCGGGCCGCACGATAGTCGGAGAATTCATAGGCGCCGACCTGGTGCGCGACGAGACTTCCGCCCAGGCGCGTGCGGCGGTCGCTGCCGACCCGCATACCGATACCGTGTTCGAGATAGGCGGGCAAGACTCGAAGTACATCGTGTTCGGCGGGTAATGTGGTCGATTTCAAATGAACAAGATTTGCGCGGCGGGCACGGGCTCGTTTGTGGAAGAGCAGGCCGCTCGTTTGGGCATTCCTTTGGATGAATACGGCCCGTTGGCGCTTTCGGCGACGGCGCCGGTGGATTTGGGCGAACGCTGCACAGTGTTTGTGGAAACCGCCATCAACGCGGCGCTCGCCAAGGGCGCGCAGCTGTCTGACGTGGCTGCGGGCCTGTGCCAATCGGTGGTGCGCAATTACCTGCATCGCGTGGTGGGCGCCAAGCCCGTGGGGCGGCATGTGGTGCTGCAGGGCGGCGTGGCGTACAACCCGGCCATCGTGGCGGCTTTCCGCCAAGCGCTCGGCGGTGCGCTTACGGTTTCGCCGTGGTTTGCGGTGTCGGGCGCGGTGGGTGCGGCGCTGCTCGCGCTCGACGAGATGCGTGCTGCGGTCGGCGAGGGTGTTTCGGTCGACGTGCTTGCGCGTGCGCAGACTGCGTTCAAGGGCTGGGATTTGTCGGGCTCGGGCCGCGCTAGGCATGCTGAGCGCGGCGGATATAGAGGCCAATCGCGCCTTTTTCCGCAAAACCGAAGAGTTCTATTTGGAGGATACGACCCTGCGCGCGACCCCGCGAAGAAAACTGTGGGCGTGCCGCGCTGCCTTATGCTGCACAAATTGTTTCCCATGGTGAATGCATTCTTCCGTCAGCTGGGCTTCAATGTACTTCTGTCAGATGCATCCAATGACGACACGGTGCAGCGCGCGCAGGAATATGCGCAGGGCGAGACGTGTTACCCGGTGAAGCTGGTATACGGCCGATGTCGCAGCTGGTGGACGCGGGCGTCGATTATGTTTCATGCCCTCGATGCACACCATTCGCCACATCAAGCAAGGTGCGCCATAACTACGCCTGTCCATACATGCAGGTGGCGCCACGCTTGGTTGCCGATGCGCTCGACTTCGGGGAACGCGGTATTGGGCTTATCAGCCGTTGATGGACATGGACTTTGGTCAACAGGCGTTGGCCACGGCTCTTTTGGGTGTGGGTGCTGATTTGGGCTTTTCGCCCCAGGAAAGCGCGAAGGCGATGCTGGCGGGCGGCTTCGCGGTGCAAGAATTCACGCGTAAAACCGAAGAACAGGGCGAGCGGCTTTTGGCGAGCCTTAAACCTGGCGAGCGCGTGTTGGTGATTATCACGCGCCAATACGGCATTTCCGACCCAGCGCTGAACATGGGCATTCCCGACGCGCTACTCGACCGCGGGCAGAAGGTAATTACGGTAAGCCATCTGCATGCGCACGACCTGGACATTTCGACCGACCACCCCGACATGTATTGGCCGTTCGGCCAGCACATGCTTTCTGGCGCGAAGCTGGTGCGCCGCGACCCGCGCCTGTTCGCGGTGTATCTGACCAACCACGGTTGCGGGCCCGACACCATGGTGAGCCGCCTATTCGCCGAGGAAATGGGCGACAAGCCCTATTGCAGATCGAGATGGACGAGCACTTCTCGCAGGTGGGCGTTATCACGCGCATCGAGGCGTTCTTGAACTCCATCGACCATTGGCGGGGCAAAGACGAGCGTGCGCTGCCCTATGCCTTGCACCCGCGCGGGCTGAATATGGGTCCAGCGCGGTCGGGCGAGACGTGCGTGCTGCCACCAGATCGGCCCGTTCGGCCAGGTGACGGCCGCGTGGTTGCGCGGGCGCGGGTTCGATGTGGCGCCGATACGGCATACGCCTGAGTCGTTCAGGCTGGGCCAGCGCGAGCTTTCGTCGAAGGAATACTACAGCTTCACCAGCCTGCTGGGTATGTCGCTTGCGGCGGCGCAATCGTCGGTGGGCGGGCGCGCCTCCGCATCTGGCGATGGAGCAGCCGACCGTGGCGATTGCCCGTCGACACGAGGAGGCATGCGACTGCTTCTGCCCTCGTCGGTCGGCTCCGATGCCGACGGGCAATATGTGCGTGCGATTCGCCGCGCGTGCTGGACGCGAATGGCTTTGCGAGCGTGGGCATCTCCGCGCCGAAGCTCGAGCGGCTGCCGTGGGGAGGTCGCCGATGCGAGCGGGCTGTTCCGCGCGCTGCTCGCGGGCGATATTGCGCATGCCGCAGCGCTCGCCATGCGTGGGGAATTGGTCCGCGAGGCCTGCGTTGCTGCGGAAAAATGGCACGCTTGACGAGCCATTTTGATGGATATGGCCCAGCGGGCGGCTGCGTCGTGGAAGGACGTCTCGCCCAAGGCCACGCTGGCGCTTTCGGGCGAGTGGCAGTGCGTGTTCGACGACGCGATGATCGGCGGCGCGTGGCAGCGTTTGGAGGGAGCCGGCTATCGCGTGGCGCGCATGCCGTTTTCCGAATACCTGCTGTTCGCGTGGCGCGACGCCGCCAAGGAAGATTCCCGCGAACGCACCAGCACGCCGTTTTTCATGGACAATGTGTCCGAGGCCGCGATGCTCGCCATGCCCGATGCGGGCCGCCACTCGCATGAGGGCTGCGAACAAGGGGATGAGGGCGGTGCGCACGGAACCGATTGCGGCTTGTGCGGAAGCTGCGGCGAGGCGGCGGCGACTGTCGCGGCGGTCGCCGCCACAGTCGCCGGCGGGATCGATGCGGTATCGGGTGCAACGGCGTTGCCTGCGCCCGCTGAGCCAGCAAGCGAGCCCTCTTTTGAGGAAAAAACCGTGGTGCTCGATGGTTTTGCCGGTCTTATGGCGCGCGTATCTTCGGCGCTTGGCGACGCGACCACGTTCAGCGACCCGCACGCGCTTGAGGCTGCGGCCGACGGCGACCTGCTGGGCAGCTATATTGGTGAACGGGCGTTATCGAGCGGCGGGTGCCGAAATCGCAGGATGACATCGGGCATGCGGCCGATGGCGTCATCATTGCGGCATCGATGTACGAGATCGAACCCGACATCGTGCTGAAGCTCGGTCAAAGCCATCTGATTTCGCCTCGCCCGTGCTACGCCTGAGCTTTGACGGAACGCTGGACGCCAGCGTCGACGAAAACTGCGAAGTTTCCTCTACTACGTGTAGGTGCGTCGCTGGCTTTTGACGCGAATGCAGTGTTTGAGCTTTTGGGTTGGGTCAAAGGACGATTGCCCTGACCCAGATGACGTCCCGGCGGCTTTTACGCCATGGGGTTTTTTCCGCTGGCAGGTTCCCCATGGTTTGCAGCTGCGCCATACTGCCGTAGCGTTGCACGAACAGGTCGTATTCCGCCGGGTCATAGAAGCTTGCGTCGCCTGCAGTGAACGCCTTCGCCGTTTCGATCATGAAGGTGCCGGCCTCGTCGAGATCGGGCAGGCGCGTGGCGCCCGGACGCGCAGCCTGGCACGGCCGTCTGCGTGGTGATTGCAACGCCAACAACCGGCGCGTCGGTGCAGGTGCAGGGCTGCATGATGGAGTTCAGGTGGTACAGGCCGTTGCCATAGGGCGTGATATCGAGCGTTGAAATCGCGAACACCTGCGGCAGCTTGCCCGTGGCGATTTCGGCAATGCCCAGCAAGTCTTCGCTGACGCGCATCACGACGCCCCTGCTTCACTGTGGGCGAGATGGCGAAGCCGCGGTTGTTCGCGATACGGTTGCCCTTGGTGGTGTCGACAACCAGAATGGCATCGAGCTCGGGCGTGACCTCTTCGGCATTGATGGCCGCGGTTGACGTG
>VOFB01002735.1_pt1 | contig 16214 bp, 30 predicted proteins | sample 5384141 | NCBI WGS metagenome assembly VOFB01 (sample SAMN12384721, study PRJNA508395) | human gut metagenome | isolation source: healthy gut A | host: Homo sapiens | reverse complement strand
ATATTTTAAGTTGGATTCGATCGTTCCTGAGAACAATACTCCTTTCTGTGGTACGTATCCGATCTTTTCACATAAATCATGCTGTTTTACATCACGGATATCCACCCCATCAACCAAAATACTTCCACGGCTGACATCAAAGAATCTAGGAATCAGGTTGATCAATGTTGATTTACCACTACCTGTACTTCCAATAAATGCGGTTGTTTTACCAGCTGGTGCTGTAAGGAATGCCATAATGATCTGCATTGCATACTGGATAAATGCCATCAGATCTACAACCTGCATCTTTCCTGCATCAATATTGGATGCTCCAGCATATACGATCAGAACAGTTAAACCATTCATGATCAGCATCATTGTTGGCATCATAAATGTCATAGCTCTGTTTACAAATAAATTTGTCTTCATCAGATCCATATTGGCTTTGTCAAAACGTTCTTCTTCATGTTTTTCTGTACTGAATGCACGGATTACGGAAAGTCCTGTAAGTATTTCTCTTGTTACTAAGTTTAATCGGTCGATCAGTTTCTGTAAGATCTTAAATTTTGGCATCGCTACCTTAAATAATACAAAGATCACTAACATGATCGCGATCACACCGATAGCGATCGTCCATGTCATCTTCGCATTGGTTGTTAATACTTTGAAAATACCTCCGATTCCCCATTAATGGTGCGTATACGACGATACGGAATACCATCGTCATAAACATCTGAATCTGCTGGATATCATTCGTACTTCTTGTGATCAATGAGGCTGTTGAGAATTTATCAAACTCTGAGTTTGTAAACGACATAACTTTCTCAAATACTTTCTCTCTCAGAATACGACTTAGTTTCGCAGCTAAACGTGCTGACAATAAAGTAACACTCACTGCTGCTGCCATGATCAAGAACGCAAGCCCGATCATCTTTGCTCCTGTCACTAACAGATAATGTGTCTGCATCTGGTCAATATCAAGTCCGATCGCTTTGTATTCTGAAGTCACAAAAGAAATCGCTGCCTGACTGATGATCGTATCTGGCATGTCTTTTGTATCCATGTTCTTCATCTGCGCCATCATTTTTTCTGGCTCTTGCTTAAAGAAGCTGCTGCCTGAGGATTGGCCTGAATCTGTTTTGCCATCTGCGCTGACAACTTAAGCATTGCCTTTGACATACTCGTATCAAGATGTTCTCTGTCTTTTTTGGAGATATATCTTCTGACATATAAACGTCCGTCTTTATAATCTTTATATTTTGAATCTTTTACCTGATCTTTTGTATAAAGTTTATAAGCATCTTCCATATCATCTGCATCATCTTGTTTCATAAGAGATTTCAATGCCAGAAATGTTTCTTCTCTCATTACATCAGGAACTGCGTCTTCAATACCCTTCTGCTGAATACCAACATTGACGATATTGGAAGTAAATGTTGGTAATGTCAGGGTCACAACTCGCCTGTAACAGGATCAGCAATAACACGATCGCAATAACAGGCACATATGCTTTTTCAAATATCGAAATAATTTAAGCATCTGATTTTTCCTTTCTTTCTTTTTTAGTATCTCTCATGGATCATTTCTTCCAACCTTTGGAGCCTTTATGATCGTCTTTGATGATTTCTGGATCTTATAAAGCTCATCTCTCTTCTCCTTAGGGAATATTCCATCCCACTGTGGCAGAGTATAGAGCCATTCAGCGTTGCACTCAACCATATTCATATAAAGCTTCTCATAGTCAATGGCGAGCTTGACCTCTGAATCCTCTGTTACATCATCAAGGTTGTTTGACTCCATAAGGCTGTCATCTATTCCATCAAGGAAGCCTATCATATGCTGGATGCTAAGACCATACTTCTCAGCAAGCTCTTTAACTGTTCCATGCTCTGGATCAGCAAGCGGGTTTGAAAGGAGCTTCTCATAAACACCCTTCTCAGCCTGAAAATAATTCAGCCAGAACTCCTTGCCCTCCGGTGTTCTGTCATCTAATCCATATGCGTAATCACGCCATTCTTTTAATAAACTCATCTCATCTACCTCTTAAGTATTTTTTGAACTTTTATGAGTATATCAAATTATATGTTTTTTTTCAACATCTTTGTAATCGTCTTACACCTGCTCGTCTTACATCTGCTGATATTACGCACAAACATCCCGCAATAATACATCAATTCTCATCATCTCTGTTCGCTGCAGATCTTATCTCCTCACCCTTGCGCTTTAGGACTCTGGCTATCAGCCATACACCCCAGCACAGAACAGGTATGACCACATCAAGAAATATCATTCCCATGAAATTTCCACGTCCTGTAACTCCCATGACAAATGTGGCAACATACATTCCTACCAGCAAAACTATAAGTGCAATAGCTCCAATTCTTTTCAACATATTTCTGTCAACTTTCCTCTGTGTTTTTCTTATTCTTTATTCGGTCAAAATACTGCCTTATATTCCGTTCATATCCATTGTCCGAAGGTTCATAAAATACACGTCCTGCAATCTTATCCGGCAGATACTGCTGATCAACATAGTGATTTGGATAATCATGCGCATATTTATATCCTGTATGTCCAAGCTTCGCCGCACCACCATAATGTGCATCTCTCAGATACACTGGCACCTGTCCTGTATCCTCATTTTTAACCGCATCCATAGCTGCAAATATCGCATTTACCGCAGAATTGCTCTTTGGAGCACACGCCACATATGTTGCAGCCTGGGCAAGAATTATCTGAGCCTCCGGCATGCCTATACGTTCAACAGCCTGGGCACATGCGGTCGCCACCACTATTGCATTCGGATCTGCATTGCTCACATCCTCACTGGCACAAATCATAATTCTCCTGGCTATAAACTTGATATCCTTGAATTATTCATACATTTTTATAAATAAGACATGAATTTATCATATTCCTTTGTTATAATGGAAGAAGTTAATAACAAAGCACGGGTTAGGAGTTATCATGAAAAATACAGCAATTGAAAAACTTTCTTATACCGAAGTTACGAAGAATATCAGCCAGGCTGAATATAACCAGACACAGGAAGAATATATCCTGTCCAAATCTCCTGATAAATATATGATCAGTCTTCCGGTCAAGGTATTAATGTTTGAAGGAGCAAAGGACAGTTCTCCATTTACATATTATTTCTATATGGAGAATGATGAAGATCTCTATCTGATGCAGAGAAAGCGGAACGGATCTGTGGTAGATAAAAACAAAGATCCCTTTGACCAAAGAACAAGGACAGAAGATTTTGGATGGTGATTATCAATTTTTATTAGACAGTGATGAACCATTACTTAATTCTCTTTATTTTCAGTTTACGGTAAATCAGCTGCATCCTTTGTATCGAAAAGAATGTACGAGAAAGATCTTTCATCAGAATCGTTTCTTAGATGAGATCGTGGATATTCATATCGTGAGAACACCTTTTGAAGAAGATCAGGATTTCTTCGCTACGCATGAGACGATACTTAAGGGTGGTAATAATAATGGATTACGACGAAATACCAGACAGTATCTGAATATGTCGAAGCCTATGAGTGAATTGTTGAATTATCAGAATTCGTTAATGTAAATATGGTAATGACGAATTATTGGTGGAATATAAAGAGATCATGTGACGCAGACGTTCGTACGGTTGCAGACACATGATCTTTTTATAATATTCAAATAATTTACGTGATTCAAACCATTACAGAGTGTGTATGTTAAACTGTACTGGATTTCAACTTTAGATGATTGTTATCGGAATTTTCTTTTTAACATCACAGATATTAATAATCCCCCATATCCATTACATTTCTATTGTAATTCAAAAAAAATCTAATCTGGTATGATGACTCTTCTCCATACCGGTGGATGTGTATCTTCTTACAATTTGCATGTAACCTGGCATTTCATAATTTCCTTTGATTCTATCTATGAAGATATTTTCTTTCGTTGCAAGCCCACCCCTGATGTGACGTTCAGATTTATTGATGTCTAGTACCTTTCTTGCTTGTCTGGCAAGTGTTTTGTTGATCGTTTCTAACCGTTCTGTCACATCTTTATGTACTGTGCTTTTGCTGACGCCGAACTGCTTGGCTGTCTGGCGTACTGTAGCATTATGTTCAATGATGTAGATCGCACTTTCAATGACTCTTTCTTCCATGTATTTCTTCAATGGAAAAGCCCCCTGTAAATGTTGTTTTTACAGTGTATGCTTGGGGCAGGGTTGCTATGTCCTTAAAATCTAGAAATATACCAATTGTTCTTTTGGCGGTTCTGATTTTCGATTCTGATCGCTGTTAAGATTGGCATTGTCTTATCATATGCTTCATTGTATTCTGAATGAATCTGTGCTGTTAATGTTACCCATTCGTTATTGAGAATTCTCTTTAATGTCTTGGATTTCGTCTGGTTTAATCTGCACAGATATCCAATAAATGTCATATCATCTTCACAACATGTCATTGCTTTACGTCCAGGAATGATCATTCCCGGTGGCATCTTTGGACTGCGCTGGACCTGAACACGCATTTCCACAGTCTTTCCTTCGTAAACCTCTGGACGTTCCATCGCATCGATATACCAGATTCCATAATCTTCATCTTCGACTTTGATCACATCTGCATTCACATCATATGGCAGCAGTTCATCCTGTGCCATCTCTTTTCCATCGGCACGTTCGAAACCTACCTGTGCTCTTGGATTGACTGCTTTGATGCTTCTTCGAAACTTCCCATATTCGTATTGTCATCACAGCGGTTAAAAATGACAAGATCTGCCATCTTAAACATTTCGATAAACATAGATTTCATATTTTTCAAATACAAATCTGCTGTAGATGCATCAACTGTTACGATCACCTGATATAACTCAAGATCTGTCTCATCTACTACATCCATCAGATCGTCAATGGAGTACATTCCATTGTATTCGATCATGACACGGTCTGGATAATAATTTCTCTGACATCCTCTGACAAATTCTTTTGTGAAATCTTCCATATTTTCAATATTCACCACGAATGAATTTGTCTTCTCTAGCATTTCTTTATCGTATTCGACTTCTCCTTCTTCAAACGTAAGGATCATTGTTTTTCGCCGTCATTAAAATAATCCTGGTTTAATGTTTCTTTGATCAGTGTTGATTTTCCACTTTCTAAAAATCCCCATACCAGGTATGCCGGTAATTCGTACATTCTTTTTCCTCCTGTTATTTAGAAGAATAAACCTTCTAATTCATCTTCTTTTAATTTTGATCCGATCACACAGATTCTTCCTGTGTAGTCTGCACTTCCTTCACGGATTTCATATTCTCCTGGAACAAGATCAAACTGAACCCATGATCCATCTTCTGTCTGTAAAATACCTTTGGATCTTAAGATCATACCATAGCTGTCATCTTTGGATAATTTCTGTAAGATCGTATCCAATTCTTCCTTATTATATTTCTTAGGTGTTTCTTTGCCCCAGCTTGTAAACACTTCATCTGCATGATGATGGTGATGGTCATGATGGTCGTGTCCACATCCACAGCTGCATTCTTCATCATGGTCGTGATGATGATGATGTTCATGATCATGGTCGTGATCATGTCCGCATCCACAGCTGCATTCTTCATCATGATCGTGATGGTGATGTTCGTGATGATGTTCGTGATCATGGTGTCCACCCACCGCACAGGGCAGATTTCCTCTTCTTCTAATAATTCTTTGACCATATCATTTCCATCTTCCATAACTTTTAAGATCTGTTCTCCAGAAAGCTCATCCCATGGTGTTGTGATGATCGCAGCTTTTTCATTATGTTCACGAAGCAATGCTACACTTTCATTTAATTTATCTTCTGCTACATCTCCTGTACGGCTCATGATGATTGCTCCGGCATATTCTACCTGATTGTTATAGAACTCACCAAAGTTTCTCATATACATCTTGCATTTCTTTGCATCTGCAACTGTCACAAAGCTGTTTAAGTCTAGTTCAACATCTTCCGCAACACCTTGTACAGCTTTGATAACATCTGATAATTTACCAACGCCTGATGGTTCAATGATGATACGGTCTGGGTTGTACTGTGTGACTACTTCTTTTAATGCACTTCCGAAATCTCCAACTAAAGAACAACAGATACATCCAGAATTCATCTCTGTTACTTCAATCCCTGCGTCCTTAAGAAATCCTCCATCGATACCGATCTCGCCAAATTCATTCTCGATCAGTACGACTTTCTCTCCTTTTAATGCTTCTTTTAATAATTTCTGAATCAGAGTTGTTTTACCTGCTCCTAAAAATCCTGATATGATATCAATCTTTGCCATTTTATATTACCTTCCTTATGTTCTATTCTTATCTTTCCTGTCACCTTAGACTTTCCGTTTTTTTACTTTTTGAAAAAAGCAGAAAACTTAAGATTAGGGAACAAATATATTTTACTACTTCCATAATATTTGTCAAAACATTCTTTCAAGAGTATAATGAAAAAAATTAACAAAACGGAAGGAGTTATATGACTTATGAGAAAATACTACCCAAATTACTCCATTGGAACCGACGCATATGCCGACATCCCTATGGTATGTGAAAAATACGGAACAAAAGCTGTGATCATCGGAGGAACACATGCCTTGGCTGCCGCTGCCGATTTGATCAAAGAAGCTGTTGCTGACAGCAATATCATGATCACCGGTGTCTTTGAATACGGTGGTGAAGCCAGTCGTGAACACATAGATGAATTAAATTCTCATCAAGAAGTTATTGATGCTGATATGATCTTTGCATGTGGTGGCGGAAAAGCGATTGATACTTGTAAAGTATTGTCACAGGAAAGCAACCGACCATTCTTTACATTTCCAACGATTGCTTCTACTTGTGCTTCTTGTACATCACTTGGTATCATCTATCATCCAGATGGTTCCCTTCGTGAATATTCTTTCCAGGAGAAACCTTCTGAATGGATCTTTATCAATACACAAGTGATCGCCAATGCTCCTGAAAAGTACCTGTGGGCTGGAATTGGTGATACAATGGCTAAATTTTATGAATGTACAACCAGTGCCCGTGGTGATAATGATCTAGACCATAGCACTTCCATGGGCGTCCAGATCAGTAATCTTTGTGCCAGACCATTAGTAAAATACGGTGTAGAAGCCTTAGAAGAATGTCGAAATCATACTCCTGGAAAAGCTCTGGAAAGAAGTCATTCTTGGAATTATCGTTTCTACTGGTTTTGTATCAAATCTTGTCGGAATTGATTTAAATACCGGACTTGCACATGCCTGCTATAACGGATTTACTGTATGTAAATCTACCGAAGAACATGGACATCTGCATGGTGAGATCGTTGCTTATTGTATCCTGATCTTATTAAGTTGATCATCAGGAAGAGGAATTTAAGAAAAATCTATGAATTCTCCAAGAATATGGGATTTCCTGTGAAACTTGCGGATATTCATGCGACGATTGATGATATGGATGCTGTGATCACAAAGGCTTTATCCGAATTGATGTACGTGTATGGCCTTATGAAGTGACTCCTGATATGATCCTTGATGCTGTAAAAGAGATCGAGCAAGTTGCTTTATAAAATAACTTTATCAATGGGATTCCCTTGGAATTTCCTATGATATAAAAAGGATATTGGTGTCACGATCAATATCCTTTTTCTTTTATTTTTCTGTATTAAATTTCTTAAATGGCCGCGGTGTCATAAATGTCCCGCTGGCGCTTCCGACGAGTTCTTCTCCTACATAGGCTTTTCCAACAAAATTCATGATCGTTTTCCTGTGGACACTGCTTCTACCTCTGTTCTTACGGTTGCTCCTGTTGGTATTCCTTTTAAAAATGTTGTAGAAAGCTGCACCGTTGGGGCTACACTATAATCGCCCAATCCAGCAGTCAATGTTCCAAATGCAATATCAAACATCCCTGCCAGAGAACCTCCAAACATGATTCCAAATGCATTTTCATGAAACTTTGGGCCTCGAACGTCATGGTTAAACTTTTGGTATCATAGTTAAAATCTGTGACAGTTCCTTTTAATTCTTTAAATATTCCATGTTCGTTGATCTCATCTAACTGCTCCATTCTTTTTCGGATCTGCTTCTCAAAATTTTCTTTGCTCATCTTTTTCTCCTGCTTATTATTTCTTTTCACCATTAAAATCGATGTATGTAGATTTCATTTTATGTCTGCCATTTTATCATATTTCCACTTTTATGTATAGAAACTGTTATATGGAACATCCTATAAACAAAAGGAGTTTTACAATTATGGATAATGAAAATTTATTAAACAGTATTTATCAGAACATTGCAATGGTTTTAGAAACCATTCCTGAGATTCGAAAGATCACGACAGACTGTGATTTTAAGGCTTTGATCATCAGTCAGGAAGAAGAATATCAAAATTTATCAGATTCTATAAAAGATACGATCACTTCCAATGGTGATTCTACAGAAGAATTAAATGATCTTTTGAAAACATATTCTGAATGGATGACCAAATTAAAGGCTATGTCTGATAAAAATGTCAGTCATCTTTCTGAAATGTGTATTCAGGGATATACGATGGAATGATCAAAGCAATCCAGAAAAATCATCTTTACTGTGATGCCTCCAAAGAAGCAAAACATTTCGGTGACAAACTTATTTCTCTCACGAAAAAAGTATTCAGGATTTAAAAAGTATTTGTAATCGTTAAGTTGTTGTGCTATGATTAATCTTGTTATTGATAGATTTTAATGTTCACGACCGATACGGATGCATTCATTTATTTCTATGAATGCATAAAGCAAGTAACGGTTCGTGGACTTTTTTTTTTATAAAGATTTTTATTGAAACACCTGTCATTAACAGTTACATGTATTTTTATTTAAGAAAGTAGAGGTACCCAGATGAGTAATGGTACAGTAAAATGGTTTAACGCAGAAAAAGGTTATGGATTTATTTCACAGGAATCGGAGATGATGTATTTGTTCATTTTTCTGCAATTCAGGGAAAAGGATTTAAGACTTTGGAAGAAGGACAGAGTGTAAGTTTCGAGATTGAAGAAGGACCTCGCGGAAAACAGGCATCTAATGTAACCAAGTTGTAATTTGAATGCGTTGTTCAATGCATATAAAAAAAACGAAATAATAGGATAAAAGTTCTAAATCTTTTATCCTATTATTTCGTTTTTCTCATATACATGGACAGCTATTCAAACCACCATATGTGTGTATGTTAGACGGTGTTGAATTATAATTTTTTATATATTCAAATAATTCCTGTCCACTTGTTACTTCTACGTCTGGAACGATATCTCCTTCTGGCATTGGGCGGTTTCTGTGGTTGAACCAAATGACATGCAAGCCAGAATTCTTGGCTCCCTACGACATCTATTTCAAAGGTATCTCCGATAAACCATGTTTCCTCAGGATCAAGCTTCATTTCTTTTTGAACAGTATGGAATGCTTTGACATCTGGTTTTGCAGCTCCGATGCTGTCTGAGATGAACATTGTTTTTAGGATCAAACCAGTGGTCTAATCCTAATGTCTCTAATTTCTTTCCCTGATTCTTTGTTGTTCCATTCGTTAAAATTCCGATTCTGTAATTTTCTTTACAATGATCAAGGATCTGTTTTGTTATTTCTGGTACCTGAATATGCTTTTTGGTAATAACGGTATCGTTCTTCGAATTGTTTTGCCACTTCTTTGCTGACTTCTACTCCAACATCTGCATATGTTTTCTGGACACGATATGCAAATTCTTCGTCTTCAGAGATTTTTCCTTCTCTTGACATGCAGAATGCTTCATCACTGTAGGTTCTTGATGCTTCAAATAATTCCTCACAGTCTGCATCTGTGCGGGCTGCCATCAGTTCTTTGTGGGCTTTTTCAAATGGTTCCATTAAATTATATAATGTATCATCTACATCAAAAATAACATTCTTCATCTTAGATCAATCCTAACTTCTTAAGTGCCATTGTAATTCCTTCTTCTTTGACAGTTCCTGTTACCATAGATGCGACTTCTCCTACTTTCTCACTATGACGTCCCATCGCGATTCCTGTTCCAACTGCCTGCATCATTTCTACATCGTTATCTGCATCTCCAAATGCATATGTGTCTTTCTTGTCAATTCCAAGTTTCTCGATCAGTTCTGTGATCGCATCTCCTTTGTTACACCTTTTAATGTGATATCAATAAAATTTTCGCGAACATGTTTTAGCGCAAAGTAAATACATCTTTAAATTCTTCTTCAAAATCCTTCTTCACCTGAATATCCATGTAATTCATAACAAGTTTGCTGATGTGAGTGTTTTTGTGCGGAATTTCCATGGCGCATACCATCGTTGTGGCAGATTAAAAGTTTGCAGTGATTTTTAAAACTCTTCATCCATATGTAGATAATAACTGATATCTCTTGTCTCAAAATGAATGATCGTATCTCTTGGGAAGTATTCGTTGACTACCTGAAATACCAATTCATCTGGAATACAGATGTCTCTGATCACTTCTCCCTCAACTTCTGTATGTGAACCATTACATGTGATCGCTCCCATAAATTTATCAATATCCATCTCTAAAAATCGCTGTGTTCTTCCTGAGCATAACATTGTCAGATATCCATTTTCTTTTAATTTATTCAATGATTCTACAGTTGTTGGTGTTGCTGTTTTAATCTCATCTACTTCATCAACTGTTGTTCCATCATAGTCAAAAATACGACACCTTTGTACTTTTTCATAATTTTGCTTTCTCCCATTTTATTCATTTCTTATTTTCTCTATATATAATACACACTTTATTTTACTTTCTACAGCTTTTAATTTCAAGATTTTACCAACAAAAATACCAGATTCCTATGAATCGAAATCTGGTATTTTATTTTATACTCACTTAATATATTTACTTTATTTCTATTTTCTGTTTCTGTTTTTCATTGAGAACTGCTTTCTGTTTTAAGAAATTAATCTTCGCTGCTTTCGTAATAATCAACGCCTTTGAATGCATTGTAAAATTCAAGTACCAGCTGTTCTTTTTTCATAATCTGTCCATGTGTCAATACTTCCACCATCTTTGATCAGGGATCTTCCCTTGTTATCTACGATAAATCTGCCCTCTAGTCCGTCTGTTAAGATTGCTCCGTCATAATCTAGAACTTTAAAGTAAATTCTCAGATTGTGTTTTTGTTTTTTTACATCTGCCACTTTTAATTTGGTATGATCACTGACTTTGACAATCTCATTTTCTTCAGATTTAATACTGCTTTCTGTACTTTTTCCATTCTTTGTTACCACAGATTGTTTTTTAACTGAATGATTTCAGTAATCTTGTGTGTATGTTTGAAAAACTGATAGATATCTTTGCTTTTTCTGAATTAGTTTTTCTTCATAGTAGAGATATCTTCCTTTATTATCTCTGATCACAAGATCATGTTTTTGTCATTGCTTCGCAAGGTATTTCCTAATGGAGATATAATAACTCTGTCTACGATTGATTTCTTAGATCGTGTGATCACTTTTGTCTTCTTTGCGACCTTGCTTCGATCAACCGCAAGCTGCATAGACCAGTCACCTTTGGTATCCCATAAATAGTTGGTTTTAATATCCAGTTTTACTTTCTTTTTTAATTTTCCAGTAAGATTAAAACGATAAACTCCTTTAATCTTATGGTTGTTGATCCTGTAAGCTTCCGTTACTCCCGTTTCATTTACTTCATCATTTGCTTTTCCATCAATGGAAATCTGTGGTCCAAGCCATATACTGTTAAGGTTCCAGCGCTCTTGTAAACTATCTTTTAACTTTTCAAGCTTTTCGGCTGTCGTTGTTTTATTTAATGACACTGTATAATACAATAATAAATTACCTTCATCCAGACCGACATTGTCAATTCTTAATGTAATTCCCTGATCTGTTCTGCTTATTCCTGCCTTTGCATTATTTTTTGAATCTCGTTTAGTTTCACAGACCTTTGATATTGCCTGCTTCCATGTTTTGTGTCCAATTTTCCTGTTCCTAATGTGATCAATTTCACACCTGCAAACACTGTCACTGTTGATAAAGATAATACAGCCACAAATACCACGGCATTTTTCCAGATTCTATGAATTTTACTTCTTTTTTGTTTCTTCCGGCAATCCATCTAACAGATCATCCATCCTTTTTCTGGTTGATTCTGGCATCTGTTCCTGTATTTTTTTCTCTTGATCCTTTTTTTAACTCATGCTCCTTCATATGCACCTTCTCCTTCCATCTCTAATAAATCCTTTAATTGTTTTCTTCCTCTGGCAAGTCTTGATTTTACGGTTCCTTGCGTATATCTAAGATTTTGGCGATTTCTTTTGTGGAAAATTCATCATAATAATATAAGATCAATACTTCCTGATGCTGTTTTGGCATTCTTAAAATATAACTTAAAATTTCTCCATCCTCTGATACCATATCTTCTGTCCAGTAATCACTGGAATGTTCCTGTTCTGGAAATTCAAACGGATCTGTTGGTTCCTGTCTCTTCCTGTTTCTTAAGATCTGATAACATTCATTTTCCAGGATCTGAAAGATCCATGCTTTAATTTTCTTCTTTGAACGTAATGTATCAATATTTTCATAAGCCTTTTAAGATGCTTTCCTGCATCGCATCTTCTCCATCTGCCTGGGTTCCCACGATACTTTTGCAAACCGAAACATATCTGTTTCATACTGTCTGATATACCACAAAATGTCTCTTTCTTCATTCTTACCTCTCTCTTCTCTTTCTTTTTTTCCCTCTTTTATTGATTCACATATTCGATGGATTTACTTGCCGTTTGGTTCCCTTTTTTTATTTTTTTTTTAAAAAAAGATATAAATCAGAAAAAGACACTTCTATCTTCTCTCTTGTCTCGCCTGCTTCGATTAAGTCAATCTGTCTAGCTGTCTCGGCCTTAATTGCTCTTTCAATCGCTGCAAATGAATTGAGGTTCTTAGTTTCTGTTCTTGTTCCGAACTCGCTTGAACCACGCTCTCTTACAGAGAGGTTGACATCGGCTCTCATAGAACCTTCCTGAAGCTTGCAGTCAGAAGCACCAAGATACTGGATTGTTGTTCTTAACTTAGTAAGATAAGCAATAACTTCTTCTGCTGAACGCATGTCTGGTTCAGAAACGATTTCGATAAGAGGCACACCTGAACGATTATAATCTACATATGACACGCCTTCCCACTCATCATGAACAAGCTTTCCTGCATCCTCTTCCATATGAATCTCGTGGATTCTTATTGTCTTTTCTGTTCCATCTGATAATGTAACATCAACATGACCGTTACGGCAGATTGGAAGATAAAGCTGTGAAATCTGATAATTCTGTGGGTTATCAGGGTAGAAATAATTCTTTCTGTCAAACTTGCAGTCCTGTGTAATTGTACAGTTAGTTGCAAGTCCTACTGCTGCTGCATATTCTACAACCTTCTTATTAAGAACAGGAAGAGAACCTGGCATACCTGTACACACAGGGCAAGTATGTGAGTTAGGCGCTCCGCCGAACTCAGTTGAGCATCCGCAGAAAATCTTTGTCTTAGTAGCTAATTCAACATGGACTTCAAGTCCGATTACAACTTCATAATCTTTCATACTTATGCCTCCCTCCTATTCAAATCTTCCTCGTGCCTGCTCATAAGCGTAGCCCGCACGGATAAGGTTATTCTCTTTAAAGCAGTCACCAATGAGCTGTAAGCCGATTGGAAGACCATTCTTGTCCTTGCCGCATGGAACTGAAAGTCCCGGAAGTCCTGCAAGGTTTACTGAGATAGTGTAGATATCTCCAAGATACATTTTTATTGGGTCTGATAATGATGAGCCAAGCTTTGGCGCTGTTGTAGGAGCAACAGGTCCAAGGATTACATCATATTTTGCAAATGCTTCATCAAATGCTTTCTTAATAAGAGCTTTAACTCTTAATGCCTTAAGGTAGTAAGCATCATAATAACCTGAACTTAATACGAAAGAACCAAGCATAATTCTTCTCTTAACCTCTGCACCGAAGCCCTCTGAACGTGTCTTTTTGTACATGTTATGGAGTCCTTCGTATTCTTTAGTTCTGTATCCGTATTTAACACCATCGAATCTTTCAAGGTTAGAACTTGCCTCTGCTGCTGCAATTGTATAGTAAGTAGGAATTGCATACTCTACAAGGCTTAAATCAAATTCTTCTACGATTGCGCCCTTGCTCTCAAGAACTTTGGCAGCATTAAGAACAGCCTGGGTCAAGACCTTCTCCAAACCATAATTTTATCTTTTAAAATATAAAATGAACAAAAGTCTGCCGTTTTTTTTCTTAAAAATGACAGACTTTTTGCTTACTTTTTTAAAAATTTAATCCATTCAGGATCTGATTTATAAAATCTTCTATGTGAGTGAATGCCTCTGGTACAAGATCTGCTAAAATGACAACAGATAAAGAATAAAGACGATCACCGCCCACTTTCCTTTTTTTTGATCTCTTCTTTCTTTTTTATTTTTATAGGTTGATGTTTTCCTCTGTGTCTTCATTGACTGCGTCTTTGTATTCTTGATATTTTTAAAATCTGGATGTCGTTTTTCATCATGAATATATTTTGGCTGAGAAGTCTTTTTGTCAGTCGTTAATATATCCCAATGGCCATCTTTTAATATTCTTGACCGATCTAAGCGATTAAAATCATAACCACACATTGGGCAGACACCATTTCTTAACTTTTCTTCACAGATTGGACATTTCTCGTATTTCATAGGCCCTGCTTTCTTACTGATTCGTTTATATCTTATGGAAATGGTATCATATAATCTTAGTGTTTTCAAGAATTGCTCGACTTTATCTGTTATATATCAACAAAAAAATATGGCAGATTTCTCCACCATATCTTTTCTAAATTAAATTAATTTCCACATTTTCTGGAAATGCACGAAGGGTCATTGTATCTTTTCCATCATTTAGATAAATTTCAATAAATGTATTATCATAATATATCTCAATGTTTTTGAGTTCTTCTGACATTGAAACTTCTCTTTGAATTCCGTATTCTGTACTAAACTGATGCTTAAGCGTACTTCGGTCTGCAACTATATGTCCTGCTGCCCAGTCAATCTTAATACTTAGATGATCTTCTTGATCTCCGATCTGAATTTCTGAGATCTGTTTATCTGTCAGATTGATATACCATGTATCTTCTTCTGGTTTAATTCTTTTACTGTCTATATCAAGATGTGCATATTCATTCTTAATATTTTCTGGCACTTCCTGGCATAACTTTCCTTCTTTGATCGTTAAGAACCTTGGCATTGTCAGACTATGGATCCACATATCTTCTTTTTGCATATGGGAGTTCCTGTGCCCCACACCCAAGCCACGCAAACATCATTGGTTGTCTGTCTTTTCCATAGAATGCCTGTGGTGCATAAAAATCAAATCCTTTGTCGATCTCATCAAATGATTCCACATGAAATGTTTTATCTTCAAGACTTAACTCACCGACAAAATATACACTGAAAACTCATTGTGAAAACGTTCTCCCATTGGTGTACGTCCCATTAATGATAAGAATAAAACATCTTTTCCATCTATTTCAATGTAAGATGGACATTCATACATATAACCAAGCTCCAGGTCAATTCCTGTCAGTTCAATATTTCCCTGATATACCCAGTTTTCAAGATCTGTACTCTTATACAAAATCAATCTTGCCTGCCCATCGGTGCTTCCACCACCTAAAAGCATCCAGTATGACAAATGGGTCTCTGATCTCCCCGATCAGTCCTTCTGGCTGTTCATCGATGATCGGATTGTTTGGAGATTTAAGAATTGTACCATCACTGTTCATAACTGCCATTGCCTGTTTTGGGATCTTTCCCTGTTCTGTCTTATAGTTTGCTGTGTAATAAAGATAAAGCTTACCATCTGCTTCTATGGAATTTCCTGAATAACATCCATTTTTCTCATATTCCTGATCTGGAATGAGCATCTGATCAGACCATTCCCATTTTACGAGATCTTTCGAGATCACATGTGCCCAGTGTTTCATTCCGTGTTCTGGTCCAAATGGAAACCACTGATAAAACACATGGTATTTTCCTCCCAAAATACGCCAGTCCATTTGGATCGTTTTCACTAATCCACATGGGGATGAATATGATAGGATGGATGCCGTGGAGTATCTTTACAATACTCCACAAGCTCCTTTTAAATATGCTTCATAGCTTTTGGATCGGTGTATATTTTCTACATCTAAAAATTTCATAT
>VOFB01002162.1_pt1 | contig 16220 bp, 25 predicted proteins | sample 5384141 | NCBI WGS metagenome assembly VOFB01 (sample SAMN12384721, study PRJNA508395) | human gut metagenome | isolation source: healthy gut A | host: Homo sapiens | reverse complement strand
CGTGTACTTCTACGTTCAGTTACGTATTGCTGCCGAAGCTCCGGATCTGCGATGCACTTTCGCGTTACACCTTCACATCCACCTGCACGCTGACCGTGATGGGTCATCTGCTCGTAAGGCTTTGGTTTGTATGCATTTTCGTCTTTCTGGGCGGAAACAACCCCATTTTACGCATGATACGAACAAGCACTCCTTTTGCGGAGAAAAGGATTGAATTCGTGCTTTACAGCAGGGGCAGTTCGGCTATAATAGAAAGGCTAAGGAAAATTATCAAAGGAGAAATTGACCCATGGCTGTCATTGAATACGATGCTTATAAACAAAAGCTGCTGGCCCTGGAGCCCACGCTGAAGGAGCTGGAGCAGGCACTGGAATATTGAGCCCGCCCGAAAGGAACTGGCTGAGCTGCAGATCGAGACAGAGCAGGAGGGCTTTTGGAACGATGTGGAGCGCAGCCAGCGGATCGCCCAAAAGATCAAGCGCCTGGAGAATAAGATCAAAAAGTACGATCACCTGGTCACTGATTGGGAGGACACTCTGACCCTGTGCGAAATGGCCCAGGAGGAGGACGACGCCAGCCAACTGGACGAGGTGGCCTCCGGCTATGAGACCCTGGAAAAAGAGATCGGCGATCGGCGCCTGGCGGCCCTGCTCACCGGGGAATACGACGCCAACAACGCCATCCTCACCTTTCACGCCGGGGCCGGCGGCACTGAGGCCCAGGATTGGACGGAGATGCTCTACCGCATGTACACCCGCTGGGCCGAGCGGCATGGCTTTACCTATCAGCTGCTGGACTATGAGGACGGCGATGAGGCGGGCATCAAGTCCGGCATCCATCCTCGTGAGGGGGATAACGCCTATGGTTACCTCAAAGAGTGAGAACGGCGTACACCGCCTGGTGCGGGTAAGTCCCCTTCGATGCCAATGCCCGGCGGCAGACCAGCTTCTCAGCCCTGGAGGTCATGCCTGAGATCGAGGACGACGGTGAGATCGAGATCCGCCCCGAGGAGATCGAGATGCAGGTGTTCCGCTCCAGCGGCGCGGGGGGCCAGCACGTGAACAAGACCTCCTCAGCTGTCGGCTTATCCACATCCCCACCGGGGGTGGTGGTTTCCTGCCAGACCTGCTCCACCATGGACATGGCGGAAAAGTTCTCGATGGTGGTATAGCGGATGTTGGGATCAACGTGATTGCGTGCAAACAGCGCCTCCACGTCGTCATCACAGCCCAGGGCGGGCATGATGAAGCTGTCCTGCTCGCACCGCTTCAGCGGGTAGCAGTCGGCACCGGCCAGAGGATGATTCCTGGGGCAGCAGGGCCAGCATGGGGTCCTCGGCCAGTGGGATCCACTCGGCATATTCTCCTGGTAGCTTAGGAAGCCGATATCGGCGGTACGCTCCTCCAGCCACTGGGACACCTCCTGCCAAATGCCCTCCATCAGCTTGATCTCCACGTGGGGGTAGTTCTCCTGAAAATCCCGGATCACCGCGGGCAGCCAGTGGGTGGCAATGCTGGAGTAGGCGGCGATGGTGACGGTGCCGATCAGCAGGCCGTTGATCTCTGTGGACAGCTCAAAAGGCCTCCTGGTCCTCCTGGCGGAAATTCCCGCACCGTGGGCAGCAGCAGCTGGCCGTTTTCCGTCAGGCTCACGCCCTTGGTGCTGCGGCGAAATACCGGAGAAGCCCAGCTCATTTTCAAAGGCGGTCACCAGCTGGTTCACTCCCGATGGGGTATAGCGCAGCACCTCCGCCGCCCGGGAAAAGCTTCCCGTCTCTGCTGCCGCCAGTACCGCCCGGCACCGGGCTGTTTCCATAAAAATCCCTCCTCCTTTGCTGTTAGTAATACTGATATAGCTATAATATTTCATAGCTTTACTTTTTCTTGTTATTTATTCTACTATATGACCATAGAAACTGCAAGACCCCAAAATAAAAATCTTCAAGGAGGAATCTACCATGAAAAATATCTATACTTACATTTCTGTCGCTGTTGTGATGCTTGTGATGATGGTGGCGTCCGCCTTTCTGCTGACGGCCGCCGATGCACCTGTTCGTGCGGCGGGCGGCTATGTTACCTTGATTTTCGGTGCGATCGCTACCTGGGCCACTGCCAAAGCACTGCTGGCCGAGCGGGACAACGAGGAGCGCCGTGCATCCGATCATGCGCACAATCACGCTTGATGGATCCTTTGCTACTACAGAGCAGCTATGCTTGACTCTTTCTTCCTCTCTCCATAAGAAAAAGACGCACGAAAGTGCGTCTTTTTCTTATGACGGGGAAAAATCAAAGGGATTTTCTGCCATTTTGGCGTTTCCCTGTTTCTCGGTATGGCTTCTGCAGCATGGCAAAGCGTTTACCATCCGGCCGGTCTGAAACGGTCTTAATTAAAGGTCAGCCGCATTTGGTGCCACAACGTTTCCGTGGGTGGATTTATCCGATACTCCCTCGTCTATAAAGCCGAGCTTCCCATAGTAGTGGATCAGCTTCTCCTTACACGTCAGCACAAGGCCCTTGCGTCCCTGCTCCTTGGCCTCGTCGATGGCCTGACGGATCCAGCCTCTCGGCGTACCCGTGCCTGCGGTACTGGGGCAGTGTGTTCACGCCGAATCATTTGCCACGCACCGTTTTCGTTGTGCATGGCGGCGTTCGCGTACATCTCGTCGGTCAGATCTGCCTCGTCTGTCACAAAGCCGTCTACAAACGCAATGAGCCGGTCCCCGTCGAACATCAGCCAGAAGTGGTTCCCCGTAGTGTTGGATTCTACCGGCAAAGTCTTTTTCCGTGGCCGCTTCCGCAGGGAGCACATGGCCTCCACCGCGGCGACCGCCGCCAGGTCCTGCATGGATGCATGGGTGATTTCATAAGGGCTCCTCCTTCAAATTATTTTAGCTCAATCTTCATCTCTGCCGTTTACAGCAGAAATTCCCTTTATGACTACTCCTCGCGCTGCTCAGCAAAAATACAGCCCAATGCTTTTCAGGACATCTATAGCATCTGCGGCAGTGTGGCCTTCAGCTCAATGGCAACACTCGCCGGGGAGGATGGGCTAAAAGGGACCAGGCAGTAGTAGGGTCGGCAGCTGCGGAATGGAGTACCGGCGCATCAGGCCCTGATACGGCTCTGCGCTGTTTGAACCGAGGAAAATGGAAACCACATTGTATTTTTTCGTCATAATCTCTGCATTGCAGTTATGTACACCGACACCCACCTGCGTCAGCCCATCGCCTACAAGCACCGGGCCAACAATAGAAAGGATCTCGTGGATAAACGGTGCAGACATGCCATCCAAATAGTAAACATCCTTGTGAAGCTGCTCAATATTTCCCTTATCATCGGGGGATTCATCCTGCAAGGAGGAGGGCGTCTCCAAAATCAGGAAAAAGGGGCCCTCATGCAGATCAATAAAGCTGTTTATCAGGGGAGGATGTCATCGGCATTTACATTGGCGGTCAAACACCCGTCGGATAGCATATAGGACGGGGTCAAACGCTCCGGCGTGAGAATATGGGCTCCTGTAATCATTTTCAGCATAAGCCTTTCCCTTCCTTCAGATCATCATCGGCGTCCGCCGCCAATCACTGCCGCAGGGGGGGGGAGCCGGGGCATGCCAGGGCGTATACATCCGTCCGGCGCCTCCCGGGTGAAGAGTGCCTCTGCCGATGGGCCCAATCGGCCCACATCCGCCGCCTTGGTCAGTACCGGCACACCTGCGTCCCGCATCTGTCGCAGGAGCCTTCGCCCCGCCTCTGTGGCGGCCAGAATTCGGACATAGGGGATGTCCTCTCCGGGCGCCTCAGGCCCAGGAATACCGCCCACAGCATCCGCCGCACCCGGGCGGTGGGGTAGCGCTGGTGGTGGCCCGGGTCAGAATATCCCCCAGGCTGCCGCCCTCCTGTACGGCCCGATACACCCGTCGGTACAGCCCCTCGCCGCCACTGTCGTAAAGAAGCGAAGTCGTGCTCGTTCATCAGCCGCAGCCGGGCCAGCATGGCCCTCTCCAGCCGGGCCGGGTCTGCCGGCGCCAGGCCCTTTTTCATCTCCCGGCCCAGGATGTCCGCTGCCTGTGGGGCATCAGGGCGAAGGCCTTCGCCTCTTGGCCCGCTGCCAGCGCGCCCGAATATGGGAGGCCGAGGCAGTCCGTGGTGACCGCCGTCCTCCGGCGCACCGTAACTGCATCTGCGGTAAGGCCCCGTCGGCGGATGGCCTTGAGATATTCCACGGCCAGGGTGTTGTTGGGCTGAGCCAGGAGCGCGCCGAGCCCGGTTTCTCGCTCCAGCACTGCCTGTCGGGCGGCGGCGTAGGGGAGCCCTCCGTCCATTTCCAGCCGGATAGCCCGGTGAACATCCGCCCGCAGCAGTGCCTCCGCCGTGGCCCACAGGGCATCTGCGTCCCCCGCACTCACTGCCTGCCGAAATAGAGGGTTTCACCCCACATTGGGCCAGAAGGGATACGCCGCCGTCTGCGAATTTCTCCGCCGTGGCCATGGCCCAGGAGTGGGCAGCTCTACCACCATCGGCCCCGCAGCGCACGGCCATCTCCGCCCGGGCAAATTTCTCCACAGGCTGCGCCGCCCGCTGGGTGAAGTTGCCGCTCATGGCGCACACCAGCACCCGGCCCGACGCACCGGCCCGGCGCAGCAGCCGCTCATGTCCCCGGTGCAGGGGTCAAATTCACATACAACGCCCACTGCGTCCATGGCCGTCCTCCTTGCCATTTAAAATCTGATTCCATTCTACCCTATTTTTTTTCGTTTCGGGCAACGGCCTGTTGCAATTCGGAGCAAAAAAGGTATAATATGAGGCAATTTCAGATTGCAGATAAAGCGGTAGAATTTGCAAGAACCGTGAGGAAGGGTGTGTGAGGGAAACCCAAGAAGGGTGTCCCTTACCATTGAAATCAGCAGCTTTTGAAGCTCTCTTAAAAGCTTCAAAAGCTTAGGCGGCGGGGCGAAAAGACTTTTTCGACACGCTGAATTTGAAACCGAAAGGAGACCACTCCATGAAAATAGGCATGATGTACGCCATGGACGGCGAAATCGAGAGCCTGCTGAAAAACGAAAACGCCCACCTTATAGAAAAGGTGTCGGTGCATCCCTTTTACCAAATCCGTGAAAATATAGTGGCCTGTGCTGGAGGCGTGGGCAAGGTGAATGCCGCCATGTCTGCCCAGCTGCTTATCAGCCGCTACGCCCCCCGATGTGGTGCTGAATGTAGGCGTAGCGGGCTGCTTTGAAAATGTGCCCATCGGGACACTGGTGCTGGCCACAGGCTTTGTGCAGCACGATTCGGACACCTCCGCCCTGGGCGATCCTGCGGGTCTGGTGTCCACGGTGAACAAGGTGGAGTTCCCCACCGCCTGGCCGGAGAAGGCCCGGGCCGCCATGGATAAGACGGGCCTGCCCTACCGCACGGGGATGGTTGCCACCGGTGACTGGTTTGCCACCGATACCCCCCCGCAGCCACTGGATCTATGACACCTTCCACCCGCTGCTTTGCGAGATGGAGGGGGCGCCGTGGCCCAGGTGTGCTACCGGAATGGCGTGCCGTTTTTGTCCCTGAAGTCCGTCAGCGACTGCGTGCTGGAGCACCGACTTCTTCTTCAACTTCCCCGAGGCCATCCGGGAATTAAACGGCGTGGCCATGAAATTTATCGGCAACCTGGAGGCGGAATAATGGAGCGTATCGCAAGCTTTACCGTGGATCACACCGTGCTGGTGCCCGGCCTGTATCTCTCCCGGCGAGACGGGAACGTGGTGACTCTTGATCTGCGCTTCAAAAGGCCCAACACCGGCCAGCTGCTTTCAAACAGCCAGATGCATTCCGTGGAGCATCTCATTGCCACCCTCCTGCGCAATTCCGAGAGCCGGGACGCGGTGATCTACTTCGGGCCGATGGGCTGCCAGACGGGGTTTTACTTCCTCTATGACGGGGATAAGCTGACCGGCAGCCAGGCCATCGCCCTCCTGCAGGCGGTTTTTCGCCCGGGCCGCCGAGTACAGCGGCCCCATGCCCGGCTGCTCCGCTGCTGAGTGCGGCAATTATAAAAAACCTCAGCGTGGAGGAGGGCCGGGCCTGCTGTGCCTGGTATCGTGACCTATTGCCTCCTGGACGGAGGAAAAGCTCAAATATCCCGCAAAATAAGCTGAAAAACTTCCCCAAATCGGTTTGACAGGCCTCCCCAAAGTCTGTTAAACTATATAAGCCGCTTTGAATGGGTCACAAGCGTCTGCCCCTTGGCAGGCCGCCCCCGACAGCGAGTCCGTAATAAAGGAAAGGTAGGTGCAACAAGTATGCAGGCAATCATCGTGACCGGTGGCAAGCAGTACAATGTTTCTGAGGGTGACACTCTGTTCATTGAGAAGCTGGATGTCAACGCTGGCGACGCCGTGGTTTTCGATCCAGGTTCTGGCCATCGTGGATGGGAGAACACCAAGTTCGGCACTCCCGTGGTGGAGGGCGCCAAGGTGGACGCCACCGTCGTCAAGAACGGCAAGGGCAAGAAGATCCGTATCTTCAAGTACACCCCCAAAAGGGTTATCGCAAACGCCAGGGCCATCGTCAGCCCTTACCAAAGGTTGAGATCGGCAAGATCACTTTCTAAGAGCGTATGACCACCGTTTCGTTCCTTGTGGAGCAAGCCCGCATCGTGGGCTTTGATGTCCAGGGCCCACAGCGGCTGGGGCGAGGAGGGCGAGGACATCGTCTGCGCCGCCGTTACCAGCGCCATCCGTTTGGTCGAATGTACCGTCAATGACGTGATGGGCCTGTGCGCCTCAGTAAAGGTCCGGGAGAAGGACGCGAAGATCTCCTTCCCGCCTGCCCGGCGGCCTGTCCGCCCGGCGGAGAGCACCTGTCAGAATCTGCTGACGGGGCTCATGGTCTACCTTACAGCTCCACGACGAATACCCCGAAAACATCAGAAGTGATGGAGGAGTGACCTCCTGTTTCCCCGCAATCATCTTATCAGAAAGGATGGTACTGAATTATGCTGTATATCGGTCTGCAATTCTTCGCCCATAAAAAAGGTATGGGCTCCACCAAGAACGGCCGTGATTCCGAGTCCAAGCGCCTGGGCCCCAAGCGTGCTGACGGTCAGTTTGTTCTGTCCGGCAACATCCTGGTGCGTCAGCGCGGCACGCACATTCACCCCGGCATGAACGTGGGCATCGGTTCGGACGATACCCTCTTTTTGCCGAGGGGCTGACGGTGTTGTCCGTTTTCGAGCGTCTGGGCAAGGGACCGCAAGCAGGTCTCTGTCTACCCCGCCGAGTAATTGGATCAAAAACTCCTCCGACTATTGCCGGAGGTTTTTTCGAAAAAATACTCCGTAGGGCCGATGCCTACATCCATCGGCCCGCCCACTCACTTGCAGCGTATCTGTAGGGGGGCGTCCTCGACACCCCACTCTGCTGTTTTACCTAAAACGGACAGAAAATTTTGCGCAGGCGAACAAAATCAGGAGAAATCCTCCGGCACATTTGCAAAGTTTAAACTCTTTTTGCTGTCTTATATTATGAGAAGGAAAACAGATCTTCACCGCCCAAGAAAGGAGGCTCCGTGAAAACCTGCAAAAGCTGCTTTTTGAGTTTGCTGTCCCTCGGCCTGCTGCTGACCCTATTCGGGTGCAAACAGGAAGCTGACGGTATTTATTTCTGCTATCCGTGTGGATGGCCAGGTTTATTACTGCTACGAGGAAGAGGCGGACATAGAAAATGTGGAAGTCCTGGGCACCATCACCTCAGTGTGAACATCAGCCAGGGACCCGAGATCGACGACCAGGCGAATCGGTCCGACTGGGTGGGCACCTCCTACGGCACCGCTGACGGGCGAATGTATCTTTATTACGACAACCACTGGCTCAAGTGCTATCTGCCCGCAGAGATCGGCTAAAAAGGGAAGGCCCTCCGGCATCCGCCGGAGGGTTTGACTGTCGAAAATTCCTTTGGAATTTTCCGACAAAAGGTTGCAGTCTGCGCGCGCATAATTTGTGCGCCTTAGGCGCACAAATTCCACACTGGCAGCCTGAGGGGTATTTTTCCCCACGCACATGTCGCGGGGAAAAATGATTTTCATTTTTACCGCCTGCGGGCAAAACTCTGCGGGCTTTTTTCGACACGCCGGAGGGCTTTTCTGCACCTATATAAACTTCAATTACTGCTCAGGCGTTCCCTTCGTCTCCTGGACAGGAGCGCTCTCCACTGGTTCCGCCTTGGCCGCCTGCTCCGCCTTCACTCCGAAGGCCTCCTTCAGGCTGCTCATATCCGGGTCAAAGATGTCAGTGCCCGCCGCACCCTCGTTCTGGTTGCGCAGCTTTGTTGATGGAGATGATGTTCTTCACCGCCAGCACCGCCATCATCACCAGCTCATAGCTCAGACGCACGGCGATGGGCCCCAGGATCATCAGCAGGATGCCCTTGCCGCCCATCCAGCCGCTCCAATCGGAGCAGAACAGCATGAAAAAGCCCACCAGGATCACCAGCGCCGTGAAGAAAATATACAGCGCCTGCAGGATCTTCTCCACGATCAGGAACTTAAAATTGCATGCGTCGTGAAGGAATTTGCCAAATTTGCCCATTTTCTCCCGACGTTTGGCTGGAACGATGAAAATGAAGGCCAGCACCGTGGCGATGATGGCCAGCAGAATGGCAATAATGCCCAGGGTGCCTAAGGTGCTGATGCGGGAGCCATACAATTCGTAATCGTACATGGAAGTTCTCCTTTTCAGGTTTGCTTCGCGCCGCCCTGCCAGGCGGCGCCTGTCAAATTTCTACGTCATCATTTTACCGTATAATAAAATCATCGTCAAGATTTTTCCCATTCCCGGCACAAGGGACTTGACAACGGCCCTTGATTTGTATAAGATAGTAGGCACAAATTGGATTTCCACGTTGAGGGAGTAATTCCATCCTGCCCTGCGGGATGAGGCAGACCCGTCAGTACGGCCCCTCGGGCCCGGGCTGTCTTGAAAGAATGAGACTCATACATAGGCCGTGCGCCTGTGGGGTCTTTTTGTTTTGCCTATGGGGCAGAAAAGGAGGATACTATGAAACCGGATTATTTACAAACCACTGAAGAAGTACTTTCCACTCAGGGCAGCTCATCCCGGCCTTACCGGGGGGAGGAGGCAGCTGCCCGCCTGTCGAAGCACGGCCCCAACCGCCTGCAGGAGGCCAAGAAAATCACCAATTTCCAGCGCTTCGTGCAGCAGCTGAAGGACCCCATGCTGCTGATTCTGCTGGCCGCCGCTGCCGTGTCCGCCGTCACCAGCATTCTCTCCCACGGAGCCTTACGGAGGTCATCATCATCCTGGTGGTGGTGCTGCTCAACGCCGTTCTGGGCGTGGTGCAGGAGAGCAAGGCTGAGGCCGCCATCGAGGCCCTCCAGACCATGACTGCCGCCACCAGCAAGGTGCTGCGGGACGGCAAGATTACCGTGCTCCACAGTGCCGACCTGGTCACCGCCACCGGCATGGAGACCGAGCTGGGCAAGATCGCCGACGCTCTGGCCACCGCCGAGGAGGAGGCAGACCCCGCTGCAGATAAAGATGTCCCAGCTGTCGAAGACTACTGACCTGGCTGGTGCTCGGCATATGCGCGCTGGTGTTCGTTGTACAGCTGCTGCTGGAGGCGCGGGCGGCTCACGGTCGAGGTAGTGCTCGATTCGTTCATGATCGCCGTCTCCCTCGCCGTCGCGGCCATCCCCGAAGGGCTTGTCGCCGTCGTCACGATGGTGCTGTCCATCGGCGTCACGAACATGTCCAAGCGCAACGCGATAATTCGCAAGCTGACTGCGGTCGAGACTCTCGGCTGCGCGCAGATAATCTGTTCCGACAAGACCGGCACCCTCACCCAGAACAAGATGACCGTTGTCGATTACTTCGGCACCGACGAGAAGAAGCTCGCTTCCGCCATGGCGCTGTGTTCCGACGCGGAGCTGGATGAGAGCGGCAAGGTCACGGGCGAGCCGACCGAGGCCGCGCTCGTCGCATGGGCGAATAAGCTCGGCGCGGATAAGACCACGCTCAAGGCGCGTTTCCTCGCTGCGGCGAGGCTCCGTTTGACTCCACGCGCAAGCTCATGAGCACCGTCCATGTCATCGCGGCAGCTGGCTGCATCCAGTACACCAAGGGCGCGCCCGACGTGCTTATCGGCAAGTGCGCCTATTATATCGATTCCGACGGCCGGCGCGTCCCGATGACCGACGAGTACCGCGCCGAGATACTCCGCGCGAACAAGGCCATGGCCGACCGCGCGCTGCGAGTGCTCGCAGTGCCGAGCGCGTCTGGGATGCAAAGCCCGTCAACTTCGAGCCGCTGAGACCCTTGAGCAGGAGCTGTGCTTCATGGGGCTGTGCGGCATGATAGACCCCGTCCGCCCCGAAGTCGTGGACGCCATCGCGGAGTGCCGCGAGGCGGGCATCCGCCCCATCATGATAACCGGCGACCATATCGACACCGCGGTCGCCATCGCGGAGCTCTGGCGGCATTCTCACCGACGGCAGGGCGAGGCCATCACCGGCGCGCAGCTCAACGAGATGAGCGACGAGGAGTTTGAGCAGAAGTAATATCAGCGTCTACGCCCGCGTGCAGCCGGAGCACAAGACCCGCATCGTCAACGCCTGGCGCGAGGCCGGGCTGCGTCACCGCCATGACAGGCGACGGAGTCAACGACGCGCCCAGCATCAAGTCCGCAGACATAGGCGTAGGCATGGGCATCACCGGTGGCCTGGGCTTTGATGTGGTGTATCAGGGCGTGCTTATCACCGTCATCACTTTGGCCTCCTATATCATCGGCCACTGTGTGGAGGTGGGATACTTCGAGATGCCGTCCGGCGTTTCACCCCACGGCATGACCATGGCCTTTTTGACCATGAGCATGTGCGAGATTTTCCACAGCTTCAATATGCGCTTTCAGCGGCGCAGCATTTTCTCCAGCCGCAGCCATAACAAGGTCCTGTGGGTGGCTATGCTGGGCAGCCTCCTCATAACCACGCTGGTTTTGGAGGTAGGGCCCATTGCCGATGCCTTTGGCTTCACCCCTGTGGGTTGGGCCGAATACGGTATCGCCCTGGCCTTGGCCGTGCTGGTGATCCCTGTGGTGGAACTGGTGAAATTCTTCCAGCGCCGGGCCGCTAAGAGAAAAAGAAACGGTAAATCTGTATTCCCGAAATAAAGAGCCACCCCGGGCGCCCTCCGTAAGGAAGGGCCCGGGGTGGCTTTGCATCTTGGCTTAGTCGGCTCTCGAAAACGGTGCGGCCCTAATGGCTGCGCCGTTTCCTCGGTGCTGCATGCGGGCGGCAAACGCTGCAAGCCTTTTAACAAGCTAAAGCAAGGGCATCACAGCAAAGCCGCAATGCCCTTGTTTTCTGCATATTTACAGGTAGCTGCGCATGCCCTCGGTGGCCATGGACTCGTCCAGGCTCAGGGTAACAGTGAACTTGACGCAATTCTCCTCGCTGAAGCGGTCCAGCCAGTGGAGGAATTTTTCCGCCTCCGCCAGATCGCTGCTGGCGGCAATTTTGGCCAGGTTGTCCACAAATACGTGAGAAATATCATAATTGCCGGCGTAGAGACCGCTGATGAAGCCGCGCAGGCATTCAAATGAATTCAAGCTATACTCCTTGGCATTGACCAGGCGAACGCTGGATTTAATGTCAAAGGTCATGTCCGCACCGGGCTCGATGCAGACCACGCTGCCGTTCTCGGACTCCACGGCACTGTGAATCAGGTCGATGAGCTGCTTTGTCTTGCCGGCACCGTTGACGCCCATAATCAGTCTAACCATAATAGATCACTCCTTTGTCTTTTTGCGGTTAACTTGCATTTAATATACCATACTTCTTTTCAAATGGCAATGGAGAAAGCAAAATTCATCATTTCTTCACGATTGCTTTTCCAGCTTTTCCCGCAGGGCCGCGCCCAGGTCCTCATAGCCGGGTTTACCCAGGAGAGCGAACATGTTTTTCTTATATGCCTCCACGCCGGGCTGGTCAAGGGGTTTACATCCAGCAGATAGCCGGACAGACCGCAGGCATAGCAGAAGAAGTAGATCAGCTCGCCCAGGGTGAAGGCATTACGCTCGCCGCAGCACACGCGGATATTGGGGACGCCCCCTCCACATGGGCCAGGAGCGTGCCATCCATGGCCTGCTGCTTCAGGTCGCTCATGGCCTTGCCTGCCAGGAAGTTCAGCCCATCGCCGTTTTCTGCGTCATAGGGCACTGTCAACTCGCCGGAACGGGGTGTAAAGCGTACCACGGTCTCAAACAGATTCCGGCGGCCCTCCTGGAGATACTGTCCCATGGAGTGCAGGTCTGCAGTATACTCTACGCTGGCCGGGAACAGGCCCTTGCCCTCCTTGCCCTCGGACTCACCGTACAGCTGCTTCCACCACTCCGCCATAAAGCGGAAGAAGGGGGTCAAAGCAGGCCAGGACCTCGATCTCCATGCCCCGGTGCTGCAGCTCATACCGGGCTGCGGCATACCGCCAGGCGGGGATTTTGCTCCATGCCTGCCTGGGCACAGACATCCATCATGGACGCCGCACCGGCCATGAGCTGCCCTTACATCAATACCTGCCACGGCAATGGGCAGCAAACCCACCGCCGTGAGGACGCTGTAGCGTCCGCCGATGTCATCGGAACCACAAAGCTCTCATAGCCCTCGGCCGCGGCAAGGGATTTCAGGGCACCCTTTGCCGGTCGGTGGTGGCATAGATGCGCTTGGCGGCGGCCTCGTGGCCGTACTTTTTCTCCAGAAGCTGGCGGAAAAAGCGGAAGGCCACCGCCGGCTCTGGTGGTGGTGCCGGACTTGGAGATGACATTCACGGAGAAGTCTACCCCCTCCAGCAGCTCCTCCACCTCTGCCAGCTGGTCGTTATCCAGGCCGTTGCCCACAAAGTAGATATTGGGTGTATTCCTTCTTTTTCAGGTTATAATTGGGGAGCACAGGCACTCGATAACACCCCGGGCCCCTAAGGGAGCCGCCGATGCCGATGACCACCAGAGCCTGAGAATCGGCCTGTATCCTCCGCGCTGCCGCCTGGATGCGTTCAAACTCCTCCCGGTCATACCCTTCGGGCAGGCGCACCCAGCCAGTGAACTCACCCCCGGCGCCGGTTCCGGCACGCAGGTGGTCATGGGCCAGGCGCAGACGGGGCGTCAGTGCTGCCTCATAGGGCAGGGGGATGAACTGCCGCATATTGTGAAGATCTACAGAGATCATAGAAAATGCCTCCTCGTTTGTTCTTTCCCCTATGTTACATCCAACCGATGGAAAATACAAGAAAACCGCCTGATTTCTTATCCGAAAACCGCGGCGCGGGAGCAGGCGAAACAGGTCCCCCAGGTCATGCGTTCCACGGCCGCTGCTGCCGTCAGAGGAAAGCTCTGCCAGGGTGGTATCCCCACTCTGCACCGTGAGAATGCCTACGGCCTGCCCCTTTTCCACAGGAGCCGACAGGTCTTCCTGCAGCTTCACCGTCCGGTAAGGTCGCCCGCCTGGCCCTTGCCCACCAGGAGCTTGCTCTGGGCGAGCGATGCCTCCACGGAGGGGGTGCGGCCCAGCCCGGGGAGCCACCGGCGTTTCCTCCGGGTGATATCCGCCAGGACGTAGGTGGAGAAGCCGTAGTTCAGCATAGTCTTGGCGTCCTCAAAGCGCTGCTGGCTGGTCTCGCCCCCCAGCACCACGGCGATGAGCTCCATGCCCTCCCGCTCCGCCGTGGCGGAGATGCAATAGCCCGCAGCATCGGTGGAGCCGGTCTTCAGCCCCGTGGCCCCGTCATAAAAAGCGGATGAGCTTATTGGTATTGGAAAGGCCGAACTCGCCGCCCCGGATGCTATCCATCCAGATGGTGGTGAAGCGGCGAATGTCCGGGTGATGGAGGATCAGCTCGCGGCTCATGAGGGCAATGTCCCAGGCGCTGGTTACATGGCCCTCCGCCGGCAGGCCTGTGGGGTTTACAAAATGGGTGTCCCCCATACCCAGCTCCATGGCACGATTGTTCATCTGCTGGACAAACAGCTCTGTGACCCCCGGCCACCTGCTCCGCCAGGGCCCGGCGTCGTTGCCGCTGGAGACGCATACGGCCTTCAAAGCCCTCCACGCTGATTTGCTCTCCCTCGGACAGGTACACCTGGCTGCCGCCCATAGAGGCGGCATTGGCGCTGACGGTGACCATATCCTCATATTTCAGCTCCCCTCGGTCCATGGCCTCCATAACCAGCAGGAGCGTCATGATCTTGGTGACGCTGGCAGGCTCCAGCTTCTCATGCTCATTTTGGGAAAAAAAGCACCTGGCCGGTCTCCTTTTCCATGAGCAGTGCGGCCTTGGCCTTCACGGGCAGCTCCACGGCATAGGCCGGCAGCGACAGGCACAGCAGCGCCGAAAGCACCATCAGCAGCGCAAAAACCTCTTTTTTCATGACTCGCCCTCCCCATAAATTGCTGGGGCTATCCTATGCGCCCGAAAGAAAAATCATGCCGGACTGCAATTTTCGGTTGCATTGGACGAAATTCTCTGCTATAATAGCTATCGCCGATGCAGGGTTAGTACATCGGTAGTACATCGGCTTCCCAAGCCGAGGGAGGCGGGTTCGATTCCCGTACCCTGCTCCAAATTAGACAAAAGTTGCGTATAACATAAGTTATACGCAACTTTTGCTTTTTAACATAAGAGTGCAGGACGGCAACCTTGCAAATTGTGTGCAGAACAGACATAGAAAATATTCTACATTCCCATGTTTTATCTACTGAATGAGATGGTAACATGGGAATTCTTATTTTAGGAGGAATAAAACATGAGAATTCTATGGTTTTATTTTGGCCAGGACGGGGTACTCAATATTAACAAAAGACGAAGCTGATGTTATCTCTATGATTTTTAATTTCTATATAGCAGGAAAGCGAGTCTGGGAAAGATCGTGAATATGCTCTGCGCAAAACAAATACCTTCTCCGAATGGAAAACCAAAATGGACTCGTGCTTCGGTTGACCATCTTCTTTCTAACGGAAAATATGTGGCCATCATTGGATGGGAAAAGTTTCTGGATGCCCAATTTGAGAAATCCGCCCGCTGCAATATTGACTACGATCAGGAGGGTTTACCAAGAAAAAGACACGCGCTATGTTTCACCGGATATGCCCCTGATTTGATTTATCTTTTGCATTTGTGCAAGTTATGCTACAATAGTTTCAAGAGGTGAGGCATGTGGCAGATAAATTGGTAGATTTAATTGGAATTGGCAACTTATTGGAAAGCCTTGTGCGGAAGATATCATCACATGTGAGGAACGGGATCAAATTATAGCAAAGATAGCAAGGGAAAACGGTATCGCTGGGCATGAATATAAATCTCCCCATATTGCTGGCTATGGCATGAGTAAGCGAGAGGTATTGGAACGCGTGGAGCGAAGGAAATCAGCGGCGCCGCAGGACAAAATACCGGATAACAGCTACATTTCTCTGACTGACTGAGATCGCCCGCGCGCACAGCGAGGATGCTCAGGGGTATGTGATACAGCGGTGGCTGCGAAGCGAGAACATTGGCTTTCTTAAGCCTGTGGGAGGAAGAAGAGACAATCCGAATTATAGGGACTCTGGCTATATAGAATTGTTAGAAAAGAAGAAAACCGCCTCTTTTTTCCATTAACGCCAAAATTATGGATCGAGCAGACAAAGGCAATCGGGATCGTTTAGCAGGGCAAATCGGAGGCACATTTGCTCACCCGATGATCGCCTGTGAGTTTTGCTTCATGGATTGCGCCAGAATTCAAGATGCTATTGCTGAAGTTGTCACTGAATAGGATGAAATTGAGCTGATAGCGTTTGCTTCAAAACACATAAAGGTATTATAATTGCCATACTAAATACAACGCCATCTGAATTACACTGGCAAACTGATGTTCATCGGCTCCGCCAGAATAGTTGACCATGGGGGTTGATAGGATTGAATAAGAAAATCTCCATCCGCAAAATGGATGGAGACCAATCTTATTTAGCTAAAATCTTCGTGATTTTTGCTACAAATCCGAGAAGTCTGTCATAGCTGTTTCGTAGACAGCTTCCATATGCACAGTTTGTAAACGCGACTTTTGGTGTTACAAATTCATAATAGCACTTTTGGCATTTTTTGGCAATGGATTTTCGGAAAAAGGTGAGTATAATTATTACATTAATTAATATGGAGGGTAGTCACATATGGCTTTAGAGATGCAAGAAGAAC
>VOFB01002225.1_pt1 | contig 16225 bp, 20 predicted proteins | sample 5384141 | NCBI WGS metagenome assembly VOFB01 (sample SAMN12384721, study PRJNA508395) | human gut metagenome | isolation source: healthy gut A | host: Homo sapiens | reverse complement strand
ATAAAAATAAGAATTATCAGAATTAGTTTCAAATTGATCAGATCTATACCATTTGCCTTTAACGTCACAGGACATTTCCGGTTCGTCAGCAGGAACAATAACATCGCTTATCAAACGGTACGGCACATCTCCGATCTTTAGAACATAATCCTTTTTAATATTAATTATCCTATTATTATCCGGATAAAGCTTGACTGCCACAACATTTGCAATAGCCGTATGAGGTACAGTATCAATTAATTTCAAATAACTGTTAATATGATTTTCAGTAATTTGCGCCGTATAATATCTTTGCATTTCTACCAGCCACATAAGCATTTCCAGAAATGTTATTCCGGGATCATGTGCATTAAAATCCGTCCATTCAGGACACAGTACAGATATTTCTGTTATTGATTTTTTTCATTAAATCAGAAAAACTCATATCGTCCAGTTCTTCAAGGTTTAACAATTTAAATCACTCGTTTCTATAAAACAACTTTAACTCTAATTTCACCCATATCAATTGGCAGTATTCCGGATAATTTACTGTATATTCTTTTTTTTTTATTACATCTTTATTTATTAATTCCGATGATACGGTCGCTTTTATATTCATTCCTCCGTTAATTGTGCTTTAATCTCTATTAAAATAACGTCGTCATCTATCAAAAGATCTTCATAATCCCTTTTAGTTACGGGACGATTCTGATGCCGGAATTCGTATGACAGGCGTTTTCAGCATTAAAAATTGCTTTCACTGTCAGTTCCCCTGAAATGAAAACGGATTTACTGCACTGCTGATTAATCCGTCTGAAATAGCAGGAACAAAGTTTGTCCGGCAGAAATATTGCCTGCTTTTCCTCCTCCGCAGCAATATTTCAGTTTTTATTGTCCTACTGTTTGGATTCAGTGATATTTTCGGACTGAATTTTATTAATCCTTCTGCATTATCCAGAGTCCAGCCATGACTGAGACATTCCCATTTTTCTTCTTCATTTCTTTTTACTGGTATTTATATAGATCTGCAATTCAATTATATTTTTATGATCTAATTTTATCGTCTCAACTACAGGATCTGAACAAAAAGATTCTATACTTTCGCACTGCATAACAGGTACACAGTTTAACAGTATTTTTTTCAATTGATATCTCCTGACATTCTGAAATTTCAGCCTTGATCCAATAAGCAGTTTTTTCCGTATATATTACTCCGTATTAATTTATAAGGTATATAAAAATAAAAGAACCCTTCGGAAGTTAACGATGTATTTTCTTTGCTTATTTCCAGACTTTCCCACCCAATATCGGTCAAGTAACTCCATGATGCATTACTTAATCCGTTTTCTATAAAATTTCCGCAGCATATTAAAGTGTAAAAGGTCCTTGATACAAAGGACGATCAAATCCAATATAGAGTGATGATGACGGCAGCTTTTTAAACGGATAAATAGGAATCACCATATTTTCTTCACAATTATTAATAGTTTTAATATCAGTAACCTTTAACGGTTTATCGTATTTATAAGATATACTGATATTTTCAAGCCAAGGAACATAAAATCGTGACGGCAATGCATATGCATTTTTTATTCTTTTGATTCTTACCCTTATACATAAGCGCAAATCTGCGCCTATTAATACGGGAGAAATATCAGACGGACAAACAAATGTTAATTTATAAGATGCAGTTTTGACCTTACTTTCATATTCAGAAACACCTGAAAAATATTTTCAAACCAGTTAAGCTCCTTCAAAGGAGTAAATCCATAGCCGTTCCAGTATTCCCATACAACATTTTCAACAGTTATAATTGAACGTGTAATCCTATGTATACTCTTTTTCCTTACGAAAAGCTTATTTGGAATTACAGGCTCCGGAATTTCCCCATTATCAATTTCATCAAATCCCAAATTAAAATTCAGAGTAATAACAGCGCCCTTTTTTGAAAAATACAGCATTGCTCTCGATATACATATTATCATATACCGACGGGGACTCTCAAAAGCATAAAAATGATTTTTATTTTCAAACTCCTCGTTAATTAAGATACTGTCCGAGCCAAATCATTTCCTTCTGAAGTTATATAAAGATCACCAAACGGCAGCATATGAAATTCATTAATATTAAGTATATTAATATTAATCCCGTCACAATCCGACGTCAGTCCGATTCTGATCCTGCTGCCTTCTTTAAACAATCTATTCTTGTTTCATGTTCGTCTGAATACTGACTAAATTCTGCATATAACGGATCAGATAATCTTTCCATCCATTTATCCGATTCCGAACCGGAAATAATTATATAAAATCTGCAGTTTTTATTGAAATTATCAAATAAATCATGTCTGAAACTAATAAGTCTTTTATTACAGCTGGAACTATAAGACGGTTCAAATTTTTCTTCACTGTTTTTACAAAAAGCATAATAAATCAGCATTACAATCTGCGTAAATAATTTCTTTAATTTTTTGCAGTGGTAATGAGAGCTCTCTGCTGTGTTTCATATATTAGCCTTGTTCCCTGTTCATCAATAGCCGGAGAAAAAGCTTAAATCCTTTTTCTATAAATGAATTACTTTCATTTATCCCATTTAAATTAAAAAGTATATATCCCGACGCCGGAACAGCCGGTAAAAGCAGATGCGCCAAGCATATTATAAAACTGCCTCTTATGATTAAGCGGCATTTTATTAAATCGTTCTATAGTCTCTGACATACGATGTGCAAATACATGCAAGAGCTGTACCGGCGTCAGGATTATCCGGAGAAAATTTCCATTCAGGAGTATATTTTTCTGCCAAATACTCAATCTCCTTTATTATATCATCATATTTACGTCCATCGCATTCGGGAATAAAATCAGTAACTGTCACCACCGCCCTCCTCCAGATAAAACGGAAATACCAAATTATAAGGATTATTTGTAGCTCTTACAACATAACTTATATTTATCATCAAACAGCCTTCAGTATTACTTTCATCAATCGTAACCTGTATATCCTGTATTCGTGGCTCGTGCATTATAAGTGCATTTTTAACTTCCTGTACCATTGCCGAACAAACAGACTGCGAAAATGATTCGAAAGCAAAGGAATATAATTTACAGCCAAAGTCAGGACGCATTGCCCTTTCACCTTTTTTGGTATTCACAATCAATCGGACTGCCTGCGCAATATCATCTTCTCCGCTGCACATACAGATCCTTCCGTTATACGGTCAGGTTTTTACGTCAAAGCTCCAGCCTCTTCCTAAAAAAAGAACGATCATCCAAATTATTTCCTCCATAGACATAGCGGGTATCCTTTAATTCAACTTTAAAACTGTTCCCTTAACATTTGCAGCTCCAGCGCTCTTCATGTCAAGCTGAGCATCAGCTGATACTGAAACCATCTGTCCGCTTATACTTACCTGCATTCCTTTAAGAACTAAATTTTGCATTGCTTCAATATTAATACTCATCCCTTTTATCGTTACTTTTTGTCCACTGCCGTCTATACTTATTTCACAAGCTCCTGATTTTATATTTATTCCACTCAGCCCCTTGACTGATACAGAACCGTTATTAATATTTATTCCAGTCTGACCTGTACTGTCATTCAAAAGAAACAGAAAGCTGACTATCATTTAATTCCAGACTCTGATTTGCTGAGGAAACAAGCTTAATACCCTGTAAATCGTCAATTTTCAGCATATTTCCTGAATTGGTTCTGATCATTTTTACATTATTTAACGGAGTCATGACCTCAACCGGAGGAAGTTTAGTTCCTCCGTATAATGAACCTATTACTATAGGCATATCTATTTCACCTTCCAAAAAAGCTACAACAACCTCGTCTCCTACATTAGGAAGACTGTAAATTCCGCTGCCGTCAGCCGCTGAAGGCATTGCAACTTTCGCCCATGCAGTTATACCCATTCCAACAGGTTTTCCGCTTAAGCTTACCTTAACAGAAGCTGGTTTTAAGGGATTATAGTTTGAAATCACCGTACCTATAAGAATATAAGGCTGTTTATGATCCTCATCTGTCATCACATCGGCAATGTCATCTAGCATACTGCACCTCCGTTTATTTTCCTGATCCTATTTGAAATGAAGTTATATATCCGCTTGAAGAAAATTTATGAGTTACTTCTTCAATATAATAATCTCCGTCAAAAAATCTGGAATCAAGACCAGTCAGACGTATATACCGTCCCGGTATTATTTCAGGTATACCAACACATGTTACTGTTCCCGACGTCATACTGTCTCCCAAGATTATGCAGACTTGTCAGCATAATATTAATAAGGTCAAGAGTATTTTTAGCTTCTGAAGTATCCATGTCAACTTTAGGTATTTTAGGCGTTGCCATTTTATGCGGATATCCTTGCGGAGTAAGTAAATTATCTGAAAAAATGGAATTAAACTCAGCAATCCGCTCAGTGAACCGCTTAGTTTATTGGAAGAATAACTGGTTCCTCTGTTAAAACTGATTATACTTTCTCCCCACTTTAAAGTCATAAGCGGTGAAGTGTTTTGCCATTTTTTCTGAAATAACAGTGCTCTCCTAATACAAAAAATTCATACCCGCGCTTCAAGCCATAATTATATAAATAATTAAAATCATTGGTCTTCTGTCTGAAATCTTCCGCAAGATTCCATAAATCATAATAAACTATCCTCATATTCAAAATAGACGTATACATAAGCATTATAAGAGGCATCATTATAGGAAAGCTTGCAAGTTCCGGCATAGCATTCAGCTTGCCCTGCATCATAAGAGAGCGTATATCACTGCATGTGATTCTGGCGCTGGGCGGCTGACCGTGTTCAAAAGAAAAAACTGATATCAGTTACAAATCCCTTGAACATATAAACAGGAGTTATATAGCCTATACCTGCTTCTACAGTTTGTCCCAGAGGAAAATTATCTGCGATCTCATCTTTAAAGCTTTGTGAAACAACGTCGTAACCATTGCTTATAACAAAAGTACACGTTCCTGCTTTGTTTTTTATAGTCTGACGTATTTCAATCTCCGAAGGCAGAAGTCCTAATGACTTTACGTCTGTAGTTCCTGCTTTAACAGTACAGCATGGCGTATGAAAATTATTATATTTTTGTTCAGTTCACTGTAACTGAACGTCTTGGTCGTCATAAGTTCTTTCATAATTCTTTAAGGGAGGAAGATGCAGAAGTTTTCCTTGTGGCAGCTTTCTCGGATTATGTATTTTATTAAAATCTGCTATTACTCCAGTACTTCCAATGCCCGTATTCTGCATATGCCATACGCCATAACTGAGCGCCTTTTTTTCCGCATAACGCGTTTTTGTGCGGTCGGAAGATTCAAACGGAGATTTTTTTCGTCCTTCCAATTCATTATCTGAGCTTTTAAATGTCAGATCCAGCTTAGAGCGTACCGGAAGTCCGCTGGGTAAAAACATAGTAAAGCTTTGCTGAGCGTCCGTTATAATTCCTTTAAAAAAATAACCGCCCCAGCTGAATGCCGCTTCAGGAGGAGCATGAAGTTTTCCGTCAATCCATAAAGCGCTCATTATAGGTTCCGTATAATCTCTTACGTCATCTGAATTTTTATTTTGAATATAATCATTTTGCGTGTCAAAATGGAGAGTTAATTTTAATGACGTTTCTCCTCCGTTAATAAACTGCATAATAGGACTGTCAGTTCCTGGAATATCAAGTTTAGCATAGTTAACATTTCTGGATATATTATAATCAGACGGGTTAAACAAAACCGGAATTTTTTTCTGACAGTTATTTTCTCCGTATAGTATTATTACTGCTTTTTCCACATCTAAAATATCCCCCTTTGAAGTTTTTCCAAACGCCATTCTATCCTCTGCTCTTTATTAATTCTGTCTAGTACTGTTTTTATCATACTTTCAATATTATCAGACGATGATCCGAAAAATTTTGATTATTCAACTGCAAACTCACTCTCGCTTGCTCCCCGATAAAAGAGGTTTACAACCCGAAGGCCTCCATCCCTCACGCGGCGTCGCTGCATCAGGCTTGCGCCCATTGTGCAATATTCCCCACTGCTGCCTCCCGTAGGAGTCTGGGCCGTATCTCAGTCCCAATGTGGCCGGTCGCCCTCTCAGGCCGGCTACCCGTCGAAGCCACGGTGGGCCGTTACCCCGCCGTCAAGCTGATAGGACGCGACCCCATCCCATACCGCGAAAGCTTTCCCAGAAGACCATGCGATCAACTGGAGCATCCGGCATTACCACCCGTTTCCAGGAGCTATTCCGGTGTATGGGGCAGGTCGGTCACGCATTACTCACCCGTTCGCCACTCTCACCACCAAGCAAGCCCGGTGGATCCCGTTCGACTTGCATGTGTTAAGCACGCCGCCAGCGTTCATCCTGAGCCAGAATCGAACCCTCCACAAAAAAACTTCATGAAAAGCATCCGAATAGATGACTCTCAAAACAAAAATTGACGAGCACGTCCTTAAGGAAGGACGCCCTCAAAAAACCTCACCCCTCATCAAACCCTCCCGGGTACCCAACCACCACGACAGGCAATCAGGCGAGGAATGAACTGGCAATCATTGACTATAAAGAAGTAGTACAAACACGCTCTTGAGTTCTCAAACCACCACCACACCAGCCAGACGGGAAACCAACCAGAGGAAGGAACCCGCCGCGCTGAGCGGCAACAGGTGAATAACTTACACGCATGTCCGGATTCACGCAAATCAAGGCGCACGAAGAAACACGCCCAAATCGTTGAAACGACAGGCTTCGCCCGGCGTGTCGCAAACAGCCTATTTGCGCTGTTCTGATATCAAATAATCCGTTTTGCATTGCCGATGCGTAACAAATTCATGTGTTCATCGGCGTGTTGCAAATTCGATTGCGGGACCATCCAGGTTCACCTTCTCGCAACCGGTCATCGCATATGCAAAAGGGACTTCCCTTTACAGGGAAGTCCCTTTCAGTAGCTATTGAAGCTCGCTAGCTTCAGGCCAGGGTGTTCGGGTCAACCGGAACGCCCGGGTTCATCGTGGAGGTGATGGTTGCCTTGGTCAGGTAACGGCCCTTCACGGTGGACGGCTTCAGACGCTTGACTTCGTCGGCCACAGCCTTGAAGTTCTCGTCCAGAGCGGACTCATCGAAGCTCATCTTGCCGATGAGGAAGCTCAGGTTGCCGTTCTTGTCGACACGGAACTCGATCTTGCCGCCCTTGATGTCCTTTTGACAGCCTTGGTGACATCCATGGTCACGGTGCCGGTCTTGGGGTTCGGCATCAGGCCACGCGGACCGAGCACGGCCCAGACGGCCGACCTTGCCCATCATGTCGGAGTAGCAACCACGGCGTCGAAGTCGAGGAAGCCGCCCTGAACCTTTGCGATCAGGTCGTCATCACCGACGATGTCGGCGCCAGCCTCGGTGGCCTCGGTGGCCTTCGGGCCACGGGCGAACACGAGGACCTTGGCGGTCTTACCAGTGCCGTGAGGCAGGTTGACGGTACCACGCACGAGCTGGTCGGCCTTACGCGGGTCAACGCTCAGACGGAACACAGCCTCGACGGTCTGGTCGAAGTTGTAGGAGGGCATGCTCTTGAGCAGAGCGATGGCCTCGTTGGCGGTGTAGAGGTTGTTGCGATCGACGCGCTCAGCGGCTTCGCGGTACTTCTTGGAACGCTTTACCATCTGTCCTTCTCTCTTATCAGTCCGTAACCGTGATGCCCATCGAGCGAGCGGTGCCCTCGATGATCTTCATGCCGGCCTCGATATCGCGAGCAGACAGATCTTCCATCTTGATCTCGGCGATTTCGCGAACCTGCGCCTTGGTGACAGAGCCGACCTTGTGGGTCAGCGGGTTCTCGGTGCCCTTCTCAACGCCAGCGGCCTTCTTCAGCAGAGCTGCAGCCGGCGGGGTCTTGAGCACGAAGGTGAAGGAACGATCTTCGTAAACGGTGATCTCGACAGGGATGACCTGACCCATCTTGTCCTGCGTCTGGGCATTGTATGCCTTGCAGAAGTCCATGATGTTCACGCCATGCGAACCCAGAGCCGGGCCCAGCGGCGGGGCCGGGTTGGCCTTGCCAGCCTGGATCTGGGCTTGATCAGCGCCGAGACTTTCTTCTTGGGAGCCATATTATGGTTCTTCTTTCTATAACGCGGTTCGAATGGTCGCCGTCCTCAGGTTCGGCTGTCTGCCATCATGCTCGGTCTTGACTCATTATTTATCCGTGCATGCTGTAGGCAATCGGCCTGTGGTCGGTCTCCTCCCGCAACTTATATTGCTGTGCTGTGCTAGCGAGTCTCCTCTCCAGACACAAGCTTTCCTATTATGCAAATCCACCCGGACAACACAAAAAGCCCGACCACGATGGTCGGGCTCTGCAAAGTTTGGGAGTTAATCTAGCTTCTGAACCTGGTGGAAGCCAAGCTCCACCGGCGTATCACGGCCGAAGATGGACACGAGCACGGTGAGCTTCTGGGTGGTCGGCTCCACGTCGGAGACAACGGCGGCCATGGTGGCGAAAGGCCCATCGGTGACGGTGACCTGATCGCCAACGGCGTAGGAGACCTCGACCCTGCGCTTCTTGGCGGCGGCGGGCTTGTCGCCGGCGGCCTTGAGTGCCTCGGAAGCAATCATCGGGCCATCATCGCCACGACTTCCTTGCGGGAGAGCGGCGCCGGATCCTGGTCGGGCCAACGAAGCCGGTCACGCCTTCGGTCTCACGAACGATACGGCGGGCGTTCTCATCCGGCCACATACGAATCAGCACGTAGCCAGGAACACGCACGCGGGTGATGACCTTCTTGCCCTTCTCGGTGTGCTTCTCGACTTCTTCCATCGGCACCTCGACCTGGAAGATCTGGTCTTCCATGCCGAAGGAGGCGACGCGGGACTCGATGTTGGTCTTCACGCGCTTCTCGTAGCCGGAGTAGGTGTGCAGCACGTACCACTTGCCATCAAGGGAACGCAGGGACTTGGAGAATTCGTCAACGGCCTGCTGACCGGCATCGGTCTCCTCGGCCTGCTCGGATTCGTTGACTTCTTCCTCGTCCTCATCCAGAGAAACGGTCTCGGTCTGAGTGGAAGCAACGGGAGCGGATTCAGTCGCCGCCGGAGCGTCGGACTCAACATCTGCATTGTCGACGGATGCGTCAGATTCTGCGGAAAGGTCAGCGACCGGTTCGACCGGGGCAGCTGCCTCATCGGCAGCAGCTTCGGAAGCCTCGACAACAGGCTCCTCAGCCGGGACGGCGTCGAGGTTCTCGAGATTCAGTTCATCACTCATGCGTTGTTATTCACCTTAGGTTGTGCGGATCAGCCGAACACCCACAGCGTGGCCTTGCCTAGACCGAAGTCCATGCCAGTCACGAGGGCCATCAGCAGCAGCACGAAGATGAATACGGCCAGAGACCAGAAGAACAGTTCCTTGGCGGTAGGGGTCACGACCTTGCGAAGCTCGTCGATGATCTGCTTGATGAACAGACCGATACGCATGAAGACATTCGGCTTGACTGCCTTTTCACTCTTGCTCGTCTTAGCCATTCCGTACCTCGCGTCAGCTGCTTGATTATTAGAAACTTGGCAGGGAAGGCGGGACTCGAACCCACAACCTACGGTTTTGGAGACCGTTGCGCTACCAATTGCGCCACTTCCCTAGGTGAAAATCCACCTCGGCATGCGTTCCGTAGAGAACGCTTCGCCACGGCGAAACCGCCAAGTCGTTATAGTAACGGCTCCGGTGGATTATCGCAAATCGCGTGTCGCGCGCGTGGCACGCGACTCTTCTCAGTTAGCCCATTCCTTGAATCGACGCATGCCTTCGGCTAGGTCTTCGTCAGCCAGTGCGTAGGAGAAACGCAGGTAACCGGGAGCACCAAAGGCCTCGCCGGGGACGGCGGCCACGTGGGCCTCATCCAACAGTGCGGCGGCAAAGTCAGCGGACGTATCGGACACTGTGCCCTTGGGACCCAGCGGCTTGCCAAGCAAAGCGGTGATGTCCGCAAAAGCGTAGAACGCGCCGGTCGGAGTCGGGCAGTTGACGCCCTCGATATCGTTCAAGGCGGTCACAATCGCACGGCGGCGCGCGTCGAAGGCCTTACGCATCTCGTGCACCTCATCCAGCGGGCCGGCCACAGCAGCCAAATCAGCACGCTGGGAGATGTTGGCCACATTGGAGGTCATATGACCCTGCAGCTTGGCGGCGGCCTTGTGCCACCTCAAGCGGAGCGACCATCCAGCCGACACGCCAGCCCGGCATCGCATAGGTCTTGGCCACGCCGTTCAGCACCAGCAACTGCCCGCGGCATTCCGGCACGGCGGCACCGATGTAGGTGGTGTGCGCATCGTCATAGTTCAGGTGCTCGTAGATCTCGTCGGAGATAACCCAAATGTGGTGCTCGACGGCCCAACGACCGATCGCTTCCACGGTTTCCGGCTTCCAGACGGCTCCGGTCGGGTTGTTCGGGGAGTTGACGATGATTGCCTTCGTATGCTCGGTACGGGCCGCTTCCAGCGCCTCAAGCGAGGGCTCGAAGTTCACGTCGGCACCGGCGAATACTTCGACCGGCACACCACCGGCAAGCTTCACAGCCTCGGGGTAGCTGGTCCAGTACGGAGCGGGAATGATGACCTCATCGCCATCGTTGAGCAAGATCTGGAAGGATTCATACACGGCCTGCTTGCCGCCGTTGGTCACCACGACCTGATCGGCATTGACCTCATAGCCGGAATCGCGCAGCATCTTAGCCGCAATCGCTTCGCGCAGCTCGGGCAGGCCCGGCGTAGGCGTGTACTTGTAATTCTTCGGGTCAAGGCAGGCATCTGCCGCAGCCTTGACCACGTTTGCGGGGGTCAGGGAAATTCGGTTCACCTGCGCCGAAGCCGACAACGTCAAGTCCGGCGGCCTTCATGGCCTTGGCCTTGGAATCGACGGCGAGCGTAGCGCTCGGTGCCACAGTGTTGATACGGTCGGAAAGAGTCTGCCATTGCGCCATAGTCATGGCTCCCCATGCTAAACCTACAGCACGAAAAATCGCCAGAGCCGCACTATGGTGATGGAATCTGTCGTGTGACAGATTCCATCAGTCACACGGAAGCACGAGATTGTCGCGATGAACCAGTGGGTGGGCGTACTGGGGGCCGAGGAAACGCTTGAGTTGGGCGGTGTTACGCCCGAGCATCTGCGGAATTTCTTCGGAATCGAAGCCGGCGAGGCCTCGGGCCAGGTGTTCACCGCTTTCGGCATCGATCAGACCGGATCGCCGGCGGAAAAATCGCCATGTACTTCGAGCGCGCCGGCCGCCAGCAGCGAGGCACGCCCGCCGCGAATCGCCTGGCCGGCACCCGCATCGACCACAATCGTGCCGCGCGGGTCGGCGGCGAAGCCGATCCACAGACGGCGTGAGGCCGCGGGCCTTAACCGGTGCGAACACGGTGCCCACCGGATCGCCCATCATCGCAGGGCCCGCGTTCGAGGCGCAGGTGAGTACCGTGGGGATGCCCGAGACGGCCGCCACGCGCGCGGCCTCGAGTTTGGTGACCATGCCGCCGGTGCCGACCTTGGAGCCGGAGCCGGAGACTTGGATGTCGCCCAGCGCATCAATCACGTTGGGCACATATTCCACACGGCGGGAGCCGGGCTGCGAGGGCGGCGCAGTGTACAGCGCGTCCACGTCGGTCAGTAGCACCAAGGCTTCGGCCCGCACCAGGTTGGCCACCAACGCGGAGAGTCGATCGTTGTCGCCGAAGCGAATCTCGTTCGAGGCCAACGAATCGTTTTCGTTGATGATCGGCACCACGCCGAGGTCAAGCAGACGGTCCAGCGTGCGTTCCACATTGCGGTACTGGGTGGCACGAATCGTATCTTCGGCAGTGATCAGAATCTGGCCGACGCGAATACCGAATCGACCGAACGCAGTCTCGTAGCGGGCCATCAGTAGCCCTTGGCCGACGGCTGCGGTGGCCTGCTGAGTGGCCACGTCCACCGGCCGCGAGTCAAAGCCCAGAGGCCCGAAACCGGCGGCGATAGCACCGGACGAGACCAGCACCACACGTCCGCCCATCAATCGGACCTGAGCCAAGGCCGCGGCCAACGCGTCGAGCTTGTCCGGGTCGAGGTGACCGCTCGGCTGGGTCAGCGAGCTGGAGCCGACTTTCACGACAATGGTTCCGGCTGCGGCGATCATGCGCCGCACCTCGGCCTGACTCGGAGTGCTCATTTATTCCTCGGTTTCACCATCTTCGCTGGACTCACCGTGGCCGAACAGGCTGGTTTCGTCATGGCGATCGTCGTCAACGGTCGGGTCGGCCCAGTGGCCGGCCTTGCGTTCGGCCATCATCGCGTCGCGCACGGCGGCACGGGCGTCCATCATCTCGTGGTATTGGGCACGACGTTCGGCGTTGGAGCGGCGGTGCGTGCGCGGGTCCAGCTCTTCGAGACGCAGATCCTTGCCTCGGGCACCGAGGTTGGAGCCGTCGAGCATTTCGGCACCAGCGGAGATGGTCGGATCCCAATCGAATTCGACCATACGGGCACCACGACCGATGCGCACTTCGTCGCCGGGTGAGCACCCTTGCGGCGCAGCTCGTCCTCCACGCCCAGCTTGGCCAAGCGGTCAGCCAGGTAGCCCACGGCCTCGTCGTTGTCGAAGTTGGTCTGCATGACCCAGCGCTCCGGCTTGACGCCACGCACCTCGAAGAACACTTCGCCATTGCCGAGTTCGCGGCGCTCGACCGTGAACTCAAGCGCACTGCCGCCCTCGTCAGCACGACGCGGACGGCGGCCCTTGGTCTCCAATGGCTTGATGACCACGCGAGCCTCCTCTTCGGCCTGCTCGCGGTTGGCCACTTCCTCACGCATCTCGTGCACCAGCGCAGACAACGCGAAGTTGAGCTCCTTTAGACCCTCGTGCGAGGCAGTGGAGATCTCAAAGACCTTCAGCCCGAGTTTCTCGAACTCCGGACGCACGAACTCAGCCAATTCCTTGGCCTCGGGCACATCGATCTTGTTCAGAATCACGATGCGCGGGCGTTCGGGAATCGGGATGGCACCCAACGGCAGCTCGAGCTTGTCGGCGTAGAGCGCCAACTCGTTTTCCAGCGCGTGGTAGTCGGACATCGGGTCGCGGTCCGGTTCAAGCGTGGCGCAATCGATCACATGGGCGATGATTTCGGTACGTTCGATGTGGCGCAGGAACTCCAGTCCCAGGCCCTTGCCTTCGGAGGCGCCCGGAATCAGGCCCGGCACGTCGGCGATGGTGTATCGAGAGTCGCCGGCGATAACGACGCCGAGATTCGGCACCAGCGTGGTGAACGGGTAGTCGGCGATCTTCGGCTTGGCGGAACTCATCGCCGCAATCAGGGACGACTTTCCGGCCGAGGGGAAACCGACCAACGCCACGTCGGCGATGGACTTCAATTCCAAAATCACGTCGCGCTCTTCACCGAGTTCGCCGAGCAGGGCGAAGCCGAGGGGCGCGGCGTCTTCCAGGGCGATGTTGCCGGGCCGCCGGCACCGCCTTAGGCGACGACGCAGCGGTCGCCCTCGTGGCGCAGGTCGGCGAGCTGCGCGCCGGGATGCTGGCTTTGCCCTGTTCGCCGCGCGCCTCAAAGACGACGGTGCCGCAGGGCACGGGCAGAATCAGGTCCTCGCCCTTGGAGCCGTCCTTATTGTCGCCCAAACCCATGGTGCCGCTGCCGGCGACACGATGCGGCATGAAACGATAGTCGAGCAGGCTGGTGGCGTTACGGTCGGCCACGAACACCACGGAGCCACCGTCGCCGCCATTGCCACCGTTCGGGCCGGCCAACGGCTTGTATTTCTCACGACGGATGCCGGCCGAACCGTTGCCCCCATCGCCGCCCTTGACATGGACGGTTACTCGATCCAAAATCACTCATATTGATTACCTTACAAAAAAGCCGCGTCCTTACGGGCGCGGCTTGAAAAAAGCTTGACGCTATATCGCTCAGGCGATGACGTCGACAACCTTGCGGTCGCGACGCACCCGAACTTCACGGAGCCATCGGTGAGGGCGAACAGCGTGTGATCCTTGCCCATGCCGACGTTGTGGCCGGGTGGAAGTTGGTGCCACGCTGGCGAACGATGATGTTGCCGGCCACGACGGCTTCGCCGCCGAACTTCTTCACGCCGAGGTATTGCGGGTTAGAATCGCGACCGTTGCGAGGCTGGACGCACCCTTCTTATGCCATGATTCATGGTCCTTTCTATAACTCAGGCAATCGCCGTGATCTTGACGATAGTCAGCTTCTGGCGATGACCCTTACGGCGAGCAACACCAGTCTTGTTCTTGTACTTCTGGATGCTAATCTTCGGGCCCTTGGCTTCGTCGTTCACAACCTCAGCCTTGACGGACACTTTGGCCAGATCGGCGGCGGCAAGGGTGACCTTGTCACCATCGACAACGAGGGAGACCGGGAATTCCACGGTATCGCCCTTCTTAGCGTCGAGACGGTTCACGAGGATGACGTCGCCAACCTCGACCTTTTCCTGATGGCCACCGGCCTTCACAATCGCGTACATTATCGTTCCTTTTATGTTTTGGAAAGCTACCTTGCCTAACACGCACCGAGCTTGCGGTCAGACACCGAGTTTCGAATCTACACCACCATCCGGACTAAAATCAAATGATTTTTTGCCCGCGTGTCAAGCACGACTTACACCTGTTACTCTTCCGCTTACTCTTCCCGCCGTGTTGTTGGCAGCGACGGCAGCGGCGGCAATCTGAGCCAGTTTGGCTTTGACGTCGGCGCTGGGAACCAGCCGGTTCGGGAGCGGGAGCGGTGCCGCGACCGTGCTTGTTGGTTTTGACGAACGGGTCGCCACCGCGAAGCGCGTAGGGATCGTCGTAGTCGGCCGAAACGGTCGGCTGATCATGCAGGATGAAACCACGGCCCTTGCAGGTCGGGCATTCCTCGGAGAACGCCTCGACCAGACCCTGGCCGATGCGCTTGCGGGTCATCTGCACCAAACCGAGCGAGGTGACTTCGGCCACCTGATGCTTGGTGCGGTCGCGTGCCAAGCATTCGACCAAGCGGCGCAGCACCAGATCGCGGTTGGCGGGCATGACCATATCCACATAGTCGATCATCACCATGCCACCGATATCGCGCAGGCGCAGCTGGCGGGCGATCTCTTCAGACGCCTCCAGGTTGCAACGCGTCACCGTTTCTTCCAAGGACTTGCCCTTGCCGATAAAGCGGCCGGTGTTCACGTCAATGGTGGTCATGGCTTCGGTGCGATCGATGACAATCGAGCCGCCGGACGGCAGGTAGACCTGACGCTCCATGCCCTTACGTAGCTGGGAGTCGATGGACCACTTGTCGAACACGTCCTTGCCTTCATGCTCGGCCGGGTCCCACTTCTCCAGCTTGTCCTTCAAGTCGGGGGCCATGGTGTCAAGGTATTCCTCGATACGGTCGTAGACCTTGTCACCTTCCACGATGAGCTTGCTGAAGTCGTCGTTGAAGATGTCGCGCACCACGCGGATGGCCACGTCGGGCTCGCCCTGCAGGAGCTTCGGGCGCTTGCCGTGCCAGAATTCCTCGCGCTTGGCGTTGATGCGCTCCCACTGGCGGACCAGTGATTCGAGATCCTTGACGATGGCGTCTTCGGATGCGCCCTCGGCTGCGGTACGGATGATCACGCCCATGTCTTTCGGGGCGATCTTGGAGACGATGTTCTTCAGACGGCTGCGTTCGCGCTCCGAAAGCTTGCGGCTCACGCCGGTCATGCCGCCGGATGGCACGAGCACCAGGAAGCGGCCGGCGAGCGTGACCTGAGAGGTCAGGCGGGCACCCTTGTGGCCGATCGGGTCCTTAGTGACCTGCACGAGCACCGGGTCGCCGGACTTGAACGCCAGCTCGATGCGGCGCGGCTGGCCTTCGAGACGAGCGGCATCCCAGTTGACCTCGCCGGCGTAGAGCACGCCGTTGCGGGCCTGGCCGATGTCCACAAATGCGGCCTCCATGCTGGGCAGCACGTTCTGCACGCGGCCAAGGTAGATGTTGCCGACGGTCTGTACTTCCCTGAATGTCGGGAGACGTAATGCTCGACCAGAACATTGTCTTCCACCACGGAAATCTGGGTGTGATGTTCCTTCGCACCACCATCAGGCGGTCCACGTTCTCGCGGCGTGCGAGTGGAAGTCCTGTTCCATGAGCTGCTCTGGCGGCTGCGCTCGGCGGTTCACGGCGGCGCTGCTTCTTGGCCTCGAGACGAGTGGACCCCTCCACATGGTAGTCTCGTCGATGT
>VOFB01000753.1_pt1 | contig 16248 bp, 24 predicted proteins | sample 5384141 | NCBI WGS metagenome assembly VOFB01 (sample SAMN12384721, study PRJNA508395) | human gut metagenome | isolation source: healthy gut A | host: Homo sapiens | reverse complement strand
GCTTGTCACCATAAACAGCCGTCACGCCGGTTCCGTACAATGCGGCACCCTTGCAGGCGTCCACATAGGCGGCAAATTCCTGCGGTGTTTCGGCATCGGCAAGTCAGGGTATCAAATCGGATAATTCTGTGCTGCTCCCAAAAAGGATTCGCGCTTGTATTGCAGCAAGTCGGAGAACATCGTGCCGTCCTTCATGTTGTGTCCGTACACAAGGATGTTGTCGGATGGCGTTTGCAGGTCGCAGTTTGCCTGCACATACGGGCAGCCATGCGGGGAGTCTGCTTTTTTCAAAGTTGTGCTTTAGGTAAAAGTCGGGGTCATGCTTTGACTGCATGACCGGGTAGTTGATGCTGGTTCCGTCAATCTGTATCCACCCGGCAAGGTCGCTGTTTTGCGTGTACAGCGTCTGATACTGCGGCAAAAAATTATTCCCCGTTGACACGGCGTCATCGGGGAAATTCTCTGTCAGCGCAGCAAGCTGCCGATACATTCGGCTTTGCGTACAGGAGTCGGCGGCATAGCGGGCAATATCTCGGCACTTGCAAGAAAAACACCGGTAAGAGGTAAAATCAGGAAGCGGTAGAATTTCAACATAGGGTGTCCTTTCTAAGAATCGGTTTGCAAAGGAAAAACGGACGATGTATAATACAGATATGTTCAAGGACTGCGGGGTGTTATGATGAATTTGTATCTCAGTGCGGCGGAATACGATTACCACACGCTGCTCAAGGTAGCCGAGATGGCAGGGCTTGCGGGGATCATCGGTTTTCATGAGGCCGGGGACGGCTATCTAGTGACCTTCCCGCAGGGGAAAATGTTCAGGCTCTGATAGATGAATATAAGGGACGGCTGCGGGATTTGGAAAACAATATTTGGCAGCATTAAAACAGGTATATAAATCGAGATTTGTGGAGTTGCTAAATTCCTATTTTCTTAACGATAACAAACTTGAATTATTTCTTTATTGATTAAAGTTAATAACAATATGTAGAGTTGTTTAAGGAGAATGTACAAATGGAAATCAGAATGTATGAATGTGGTTTTGGGGACTGCTTTAGATTAAGAGAAGCAAATCAAGTTGATTTATATGTTGATTTTGGTATTCACTCTTCTTCTTGGTCTGGAAATGATAAAACAAATAGATTTGATAACATTATTGCCGATATGAATGAAAAAAAAAGATTTTCTTTTAACTCATTATCATGATGATCATTTTAATGGGGCTATTTATATGGCTACTACCACTCCACATAGATTTAACAATGTCTATATTTCTGATGTGTGGAACATGCCCGGAAGTGTTTATGTAACTTCATTGACGTTGCTTAGGGGTATTTTTTTACAAGAAGTGTAATTCTTGGAGAGAACACAATAATTGATTTTCTGGAAACCATTTGCACTAGACGTAGTCGTATTCATTTCATTTCTCGAGGTGTGAAATTTCACAATGATCAGTATATTGCCTTGTGGCCTGAAAAAAAATATGTGGCTAGAAAGGCACAAAGTATGTTTGAAAAACTACAGGTTAAGCTAGGTGAAGCAAATTTAGAAAGAATCGAAAAAATAGCAAATCGACTCAATGCAATAGTTATTGCTCTGGCAAATCGTAACGATGGTATTATTGAGAACTATGAGGTTCAATTCAATGAATTGCGAGAAGAATATTTGGATGCACAGAGGACTTTTGACGATTTGTATGGTTATAACTATGACAATAACGTTCAATATAGATTAACAAGATTTGGAAACGAGATAAGTATAGTTTTTCAAAATTTTAAAGCCGACAGAAATATCCTTTTTACTGGAGATTTTGGTAAGAAAATGAATTGGTCATTTATTGAAAAGAATCGAGATGGCCTTGTTAAGCTGCATTCTTGTTATGATGTGATTAAGATTCCACATCATGGAACGGATTCGTATTATCATTCTTTTTTAAAAAGAATACAAGCCACATCAGAACTTATGATACCTAACGGATATATAAAGCAACATTGGGATGTGTCTTCAAAATATAATGCGGATTCCATAAAGAAAAAAAATGGCACAGTATGCGCACATAATACAACATGTTCGGAACCTATTTGTCTTAGATGTAGATGTATTTATCCAAATTCATATCGTGATATTTAGAAAGTTTTTAGCTAAAAAATTGGATAAGTGAAATGAATAATTTAAATTATTGTGGGAAGAGACAACTGTGGTTAACTTAAATGAAAAACTAAATTTTCATTTTGATCAATAAATTCGATAGTAGAAATAAATTGATATCTGGTATAGGTAAAGAACTTTACAACTTCCAGTTTGTCGCACAATAGAGGATCGCTTCGGCGGTCCTTTATTTTACAATGCAAAGATTTACTCCTTCCTCTCGGACGGGTTGGTCGACATCAGTTTATAGAGCTTTGTATCCTTCGGGAAGGAATTTGTGAAAGGCACGATATTGCCTGCGCAGCGAATCAGCCCGCAGCCTGCAGGGACATTGGTGACGTAGCCAAGCTGGTTGTCCGAGATGTTCAACAGCTTCGCCAGTTCCGCGCGGTCGGTGGCGCTCTGGTTCAGCATCACGAGAAATTCCGAGTTAGCCAGCATCAGGCGGGCGGTGTCGGAACGCAGTAGTTCATCTACATTCTGCGTCAGACCGGTCACAAGTCCGTTGTACTTGCGGATGCGCTTCCACAGCTTGTAGAAGAAATTGGCGCTGTACTCGTAGCGGAACAAAATGTAAAACTCATCGCAGAAAATCCACGTTCTGCGGCCTTTCTTCCAGTTCTGGATAACGCGGTTGTAGATAGCATCCAGCGTCACCAGCATCCCCAGCGGCATAAGTTGCTCGCCCAGTTCGCGGATGTCGTAGGCAATGATCCGCGCCTGCGTGTCCACATTGGTATGCCGGGCAAAGGTGTTCAGCGTGCCGGTAATGAACAGTTCCGAGGACAGCGCCAGCCCCTGCGCTTCGGGTTCTGGCTGCATCTGGAGCAGACGGTAAAAGTCATGCAGCGTGGGCGGCGTGCCTTGGTAGCCGTTGCGGATGTAGGGCAGGTACACCTGCTCGGTGCAGCGACCGAGGATGGACTTTTCTTTCGCGGTCACCATGCCGTCACCGATCAGCTGCTCGAACAGCGACAGCACAAACTCCGACTTGCTGACGATGGGATTGCGCTCGTCACCGTAGGCGCGATCCATGTCCAGCGCGTTGATGTGGGTGTCGGATGTAGCCGAGATGCGAATAACCTCACCGCCGAGTGCTTCGGTCAGATAGCTGAACTCCGACTCCGGGTCGAGAATGAGAATGTCATCCTCGGTGGAAAGCGCGATCTGCACGATTTCTTCCTTGGCGCTCATGCTCTTGCCGGAACCGGACACGCCCAAACGGAAACTGTTGCCGTTGAGCAGCAAGCGGCGATCCGCTACGATCATGTTCTTGCTGACGGCGTTCTGCCCATAGTACAGACCGTTCGGCTCCATGATTTCCTGCGCCCGGAACGGAATCAGCACAGCGGTGCTTTCGGTGGTGAGCGTGCGCAGGGCTTGGATTTTCCGCAGCCCGTAAGGCAGCACCGTGTCCAGACCGTCTTTCTGCTGCCAGCGCAGCGTCGAAAGCTGGCACAGGTGCTTGCGCGCCGTGGAGTAGAGCGTTTCGGTGTCGCTGTCAAGCTGCTCTTTGCTGTCAGCCAGATGCACCAGTGTCACCAGCCCGAACATCATCCGCTGGTCGCGGGTGGTCAGATCGTCCAGCATTTCTTTGGTTTCCTTGCGCTGCAATTCCATATCGTAGGGAATCGTCGCGGTAAAATTGTTGTTGGCGTTCTGGCGGCGCTGCCAGTTAGCGACGTTCGTTTCCACGCCCAGCAAAGTGCTTTGCAGCTGGCGGGCGGCCTCGTCCGTGGGAACCGGCAGGATGTCGATGGACAGCATCAAATCGCGGTCAAGGTCGCAGAGTTCGGACACAAAGCTGTCCTTGATGTAGCTGGCGTAGTCCTGCAGATACAGCACTCGACCATAGCGGGCATTCAGCTTGAAATGGTGGTCGGCGGCAAATTCCATGCTGTCGGGGCAGAACCAATCCTTGAAATGCTGCCCGCGCTTGGCGTGTTCGTGGATGTTGAACTCCGCCGCGGCCTGTTCCCCGGCCTTGAAAAAAGTCGCGGAAAATATGCAGACGCTCGGTCAACGTCAACTCCTGCGCTACCGATGAAAGCTGCGCAAGGTGTGTCATCAGATCGGTACCGATGCGTGCAAAGTAACTGTGGGCCTCGTCCGCATTGCGTTTTACCACGCTCACGGTCAGATAGCGTTCCCGCACAATACTGTTGCTGGTGCCGGTCACTTGGGCGGTCAGCATCCGGTTGAATTCGTGGCGGTATTCGTCCAGCCCGTCATCCTTGTCAGGCAGAAGGACGCTGCGCTCGAACTCGGCCTTGTTGATGCGGCGGTTGTAGATGGTAATCTTCGCAGACGCGCCGGAATCGAGAGCGTTGAGCAGTTCCGAGTAGTCGAGGAACATACTGGTTTTGTCCTCTTTGCTGGCGATGGCATAGTTGATGTCGGTGAACGACCATGTTTTGGAATACTGGTTGCCGACTTGGAAAATGCCATCTGCAAAAATGCGGCGGATGGGAATGGCATCCTGTACACTGCGCGGAATGCGGAACTTTTCGCGTTCCATCTTCTGCGCTTTCGACAGGGTTTTAATCAAGCGGTTTCCTCACTGTTATGGGTGTTTTTCTTCATAGGCAAACCTCTCTTTCGTTTCATACCCGCGCGGATGGCGGGCTGCAGGGTTTCGTAATAGTAACTGTCGGATTTGAACATGAGGCGTTTCGGGCAGAGGATTTCAGATTTGAACCACGCCCAAAGCACCTGTTCGGCGGTCATGCCGTGGTAGGTAAAGAACCCGCAGGCGGCAAACGGCGCGGCACCCAGAATGCACATCCAGCCGATTTCTTCTGTGCCGACATACGGCTGCAAGGCAAAGTAAATGCCCACCGCTACACCGACCGCCAGCACCGAGCAGATGAATTGCCGTGTATTCAGCCCGAAAAAGATGTTTTCGTGGTAGTCGCGGACTTCTTTCGGTATTTTGATTTCTATACTGCATTCCTTCCTTCTTTAATAAATAGGTTGAATTTATCCTATAATTCGTGTATACTATATTCAAAGGAGGCGTTGAATTATGGTTATTAACACAGACAATCTTGTATCCATCACGGAGGCCAACCAGAATTTTTCCCGTGTAGCACGGATGGTTGATGAGAACGGCGCGGCGGTCATCTTAAAGAATAATGTCCCGCGTTATGTTCTAATGGAGTTCAGCCAAGTCGAGGACGAGCAACAGGCTAAAGACGAGGACATTCTCGAAATCTCCAAGCGCCTGATTACCAAAAACAAGCAAGCCTATGAGGTACTTGCCAAATGAAAACGCTGAGCAAGGAACAGGTTTTAAGGCTGCATAATGCTCTGTTGGAGACATTTGGCGGTACTGCCGGTGTCCGTGACGATGGTTTATTGGAATCTGCTTTGAATGCTCCTTTTGCTACATTCGGCGGGCAGTATCTATATCCATCCGTGCAGGCAAAGGCGGCACAGCTTGGATTTGGCTTAGTCTGCAATCACCCATTCGTGGATGGCAACAAGCGCATCGGCGCCCACGTTATGCTGGTTTTTCTGGCAATTAACGGAATTGAACTTGACTACACGCAGGAAGAACTGATTGACATTATTTTGCAAATTGCAAGCGGTCGTGCAAAGGCAGCGGATTTGCTGGAATGGATTCTCTATCATCAGGCATAATATTTGCGGCGCACCATAATGGTGCGTCGCTTTTGCTTTTACAATCCCATAATTTCCTTAACAATGCGGTCACAGCCCTTAATTGCTCCCACCAGCACCAGCAGGTTGAACGCCAGTTCCCCAACGTAAGTCCATACCGCCGTCACCACAGATGCACCGGTATCCACGGCGGGCGGGCTGGACGAAATGGCGGAGAAAATAATGCAGGACAAGGCAATCACCACGCCCTGCAAACATACACCTGCGTAACTGCGGATGAAGTTTTTGCCCACGCTGCTTGTAGGCTCACCCGCAAAGGTAGACAGCGGAATCGGCGCAATGGCGGCGTACATCCACAGGCTGAACATTCTGCCGTAGACCGTGAGAATCATGGTAAAAGATAAAACCGTAATCAGCAGCCCGCCGATCAGCGTAACCGCCCACAGCGGAATGGAATCCCAGAACCCCACGTTGTTGATGGCGTCGATCAATTCCTGCGGCAGTGTCACGCTGCTCATGCCGGAGCTGCCCGATTGCGTGATGATGGTAGACACCATGCCCTGCACGATAGAAAACACCGCCAGCATCAATTCCAGCCCGTAGGTCACCGCGCCCTTTGCCAGTGCAAAGCGGATGAACAGCTTGAGCGCGTGTTCGGGCTTTTTGACTTCCACAAAGCTGCCGCAGGTTTTCATAACACCCACGGCAAAAAACAGCACCAGCAGCCCATAGCCGATTGCCTGCAACGCACTGTGGATGCCGGTCATTACGCCCCAAACTTGCCCGCCCTTGAATGTCTGCGGGCTTTCGGTCAGCAGCGACCATATCTCCGCCAGTTTGTCGTTCCATGTGGAGAGTGCGGCGTTTAGGTTCGATACGATCCATGACTCACCCACAGGGCATCACCGCCGTTCCTCTTTGTGCAATCCTCACGCGGTAATGAGGTCGAGGATCTCTTTGGCAAAAGTAATCACCAGCCCGCCCGCCAGCGTCAAAAAGCCTTGACTGCGCTGGCTGGGGTCGTGGCTCTGCAAGGACAGACCGACCTGCACAATGCCCCACCCCAGCAGGATAAGGCCCACCGCGCGGATCAGCGAAAAGATGAACGTGGAGAGATTCTCCACGACCACCAGCGGATCACTGGCGGCAAAGACGGGCAGGGCAAAAACAACGCCGCACACCAGCACGGCGTACAGCGCAAACAAATTGAGAGAAATTTTCACGGATTTTTGTTATGATTCAGCTTCATGTAGACCTCCTAATTCTTTGTATGGTTGGCTTCATCTCTGCCGCTTCGGCGGGCAGAAAGTCGTCCATATCCAGCAGTTCATAATTTTCGGGTGCACCGGGCAGATCGTCCAGCGCGTTGTCGGCGGCGGTGTAGTCGTAAGGGGCTGCGCCGCCGTCCTCGGTGCAGCGGATGTTGGGGTGCTTTAGCAAGTTATACTTGAAATCCACCACAGGGCGCTCTCCACGGATAAACAGGATACATTTGCTGTTGTCCAGCAGCCGCACCTCGTCCGGGGTCATAAGGTCGCGCCCGGATTGCTGGTGGTTGATGCTGTAACTGCCGCTGCGCCCCTTTGCTTTGGTTGTAACTGGTGGTGGAGATGGTTTCTTTTCCCAGCAGTTCCGAAACGTACTTGTGGGTTTCTTTCTCGGTACCGCCGAGATAGAGGAACTCGTCGCACAAACCGACCAGCGATTCCCAATCGTCCTTGTACATGGCTTTCAGCTGCGCCATGTTTTGCACGATGATGGAGCAGAAAATAGCGCGGGAACGCATGGTGGCAAGGGCAGACAAAAAGGTGTCTTTCGGCAAGGAAATGTTCGCGTACTCGTCCATAAGGCAATGCACCGGCACAGGCAAGCGTCCTTTGTGTACGCGGTCGGCTTGACGGTACAGCGTCTGGATTAGCTGGGTATAAATCATACCGACCAGATAATTGAGGGATTTGTCCGAATCCGGGATGCAGCAGAACAGCGCAATTTTGCGCTCGCCCAATTCCTGCAAGTGCAGTTCGTCTGTCATCGTCAGCTTGGCGATGGACGGCAGGTTAAACGCCGCAAGGCGCACTCCTACACTTACCAAAATAGATTTCGCGGTCTTGCCCGCCGCCTGTTTGAAAATGCGGTACTGCTTACAGGCGATGCTGTCGGGTTCGCGCATCTCCAAGCGCTCGAACAGGATGTCCAGCGGAGATTGGTAGGTGTCATCATCCTCGTGAACTTCGGCGGCGGCTATCATCTCCATCACCATCGGGAAGTTTTGTTCTTCGGGCGGAGCTTCGTGCAGCAGGTACAGCATGAGGGCTTGGAGCAGCGCCGTTTCGGACTTTTCCCAGAAAGGGTCGCTGCTTTTTGAATGTGATGGCGTGGTATTTTGAATCAGATTTTCAATCAAGGACAGCACTTCACGGTCATCATGAACATACACAAACGGGTTGTAACAGAACGATGCAGCGGGATTTATAAGGTCAAAAACGATAACCTCATAGCCCTTTTGCTTCAATAAATTCCCGGTCTTACGCAAAATTTCGGCCTTAGGATCTGTAATGACCATAGAGCAGGCACATTCCAGTACATTCGGCACACCGTAGGTGCGCGTTTTGCCTGCGCCGGAGCCGCCGACGATGAGGATGTTGGTGTTGTGCTTATGCTTATAGCCGTCGATTCCAATGTAAAAATGCTGCGTCAGCAGCAGGTTCGGTCCGCGCTTATCCATGTAGAACTTGTTTAACCGGAACACATCGCCCCAAGCCGCCGAGCCATGCTCCGCGCCTGGGCGGGTGTTCTTCTGATCCGTCACGGCCACGATAACCACTACCGCGTAAACCACCGTGAACACAAGCAAAAAGCGCGGGCTGTCTTGACTCCACGCCAACGCAAACGGCTCTGCCTGTGCGCTGTTCAGCGCATCCAGCAGAGCCGTTATTTTCATACCCGGCTGCCAGCGGCAAGCCACCGCCAGCGCCGCCCACCACACAAGTGGCAGGGGCAGCAGCCAGACCAACCAAGGGTTCTTCCTTCCCGGCGTGATGGACTACCTTTCTTCACCGCGATAGGGCGGGCGCTTTGTACGCTCGGCATCCCATGCCTGACGTTTCTCCACAACTTCGGCAAAACTACGGAAAAGTCCTGCGGCATACGTTCCGCCTTGATTTGCGGCAGATTTGCAAACAGATCGCTTTGCAGTGTTTCCCATGCCACTTTGTCGGGCATGTTTTGGGCATAGAATTTGTTGTAGCTGTATGCCAAGTCACTGACTTCAATGTAATGCTTAACTTCCGTCCGCAGCATTTGCCGTTCCCATTCGGTTTCCTGCGCACGGTGGGGCGCAAGCTGCTCCTGCATGATTGCCCGATGTAAATCGTCAGGCAATTTCAGCAGGGTTGGATACCTTCTGTGCAGTTCAGCGGCGATACCTACTTTCTCAAAATAGGTGCGCAGCTTCTGCCCCGCGTAGGCATACCACGCCACATTCCCGCATCCCATCCACTCAGTATCTCGGAACGGAATGTTGAGCGCCGCAAGGTTATCGGGGTCAATCAGCGCCTGCCGATAAGCATCGTACCCCTGCATAATCAGCCAGTTACGGAAATCGGTAAATCTGTCATCCGAACTGCCGTCATTGATGATGCAAGCCGCTGCAACCATTTTGGGAAAGTTGGCTTTATTGCGGTAGCTTTGCCATGCGCAATCAAAACCGAGCAGTTCATCCTTCGGCAATTTGATGAGTTCCGTGTAAAGGAACTGGTTCACGGACGCTTCATCCTGCATATCCGCTTGGGCGCGGACCCGGTCAATGATCGACCAGAATTTTTTCCATGTCATAGCCGGATTCACCAGATAAACAGCGGCGTGTGGACGTGGAGCAGCCGCGCGAGGGCATCATCCACGGCATCAGTGTAGCCGCCCTCAGCCAGACGCTGGGTGCGCAGTTGGTTGAGGGCTGCTTTTGCCAGCCGATACTCTGCCGCCGACATCGTCAGCTTACCTCCTGCGGGTAAATCGTTCACCCGCAGGATGAGCCGTCCGGTCACCTCGGTGCTGCCGCCGTTGGCACGCTGGCCGTAGTAGACATCACCCAGCGCCCGGAGCAGGATGCTTTTGTTGGCACGGTCAAGTTTAACTTTACGTTCTGTCATTGTTTTTCACCATCCTTTGCTCACAGCATATCATAGAACCGCCGCAATAGCTATCCGTCATTTGAAAACAAACGGAAAACAATCAGCCGCGTTCCTGCTGGCGAGATTGCTTCTTTGCGGGAATGGCAACGGCGTATTCTGCGGCGGTCGGTTCGCGGGTCTGTACAGCCAGCGTGCGACTCAGACTGCGCAGCAGCCCACCACCAACGGTGTTCACATCCGACAGAAAGCCCCGCTGCTGTTCTGTGCCCAGATTGCGGTACAAGGCAACCACGCGGTCAAAGTTGAAAGCGGTGGTGTCAAGCCCATACCGATGTGCGACCATGTAGGCGGCACAGTAACTTGGCGCAGCGTAGGCTTGGCGGTTGTAGGTGTAATCCTTGTGAAAATCTGCCTGTGCGCACTCCCGAACGATGGCGCACAGCATCGTGCCTGCATCCATGCCGTTGCGGACATAAATCGTGCGGTTCTTGGGAACATACTGCGCTTGGATGCCGTCCGGCAGACTATCCGAGATTTGAATCGGCACTGGGCTGCTCTCGATGGAGGCGGCAATCAGTTCATCCACTTGGTATTCGGCGGGCGGTGGCACAGGCCTGCCGCGCGTCTGGGTGATGTCGAACACCTTGCCGATATTATACCCGGAAGCCTTTCGGCCGTTATTCTCGTACACCTGCCCCACAATGGCCGTGTAACCTTCCTCGCCGGTACGGATATGCCTTCCGGCATCCTTCCATTGCTGGAATGTGCGGGCGTCCGTGATGTCGGCGTTCTGGCCGGAGAGCAAAAGCTGGTTCGGCAGCGAGTTTCTGCTTTGCGACATGAAGTTGAGAAATTCCTGCAAGGCCGGGGCATCTGCCAGTACCTCACCCATGCGGGCATCCACCTGCATCCAAACCGCTTCACGCTCGGTTTTCTTCATGGCAGCGTATTCTTCCTTGCCATTCCACACCATACCCCAGTCGGTCCAGCGTGTTGAGGATTGTCGCGTAGGTCTCGCCCCGTGAATGGTTAAGCAGACCGGGTACATTTTCAAATAGCAGATACTCAGGCTTCCGGGCTTCAGCCAAGCGGGCAAGCTCAAAGAAGAGAGTGCCTCGCGGATCTCCGAATCCTTTTCGGGAGCCTGCTGTGCTGAACGCCTGACACGGAAAACCTCCGCAAAGTAGCTGGAATTCTGGCATTGTTTCTGGGTCTGCTTTTCTTGCATCTTCTACGAACCACTCTCCCTTCGTGTCAAACAGGGCGTTGTAACTGCGGTTGGCGTATTTGTCGATTTCGCTGTGCCCTACACATTCAAAGCCCCCGGCACGGGTCAGTCCTTCGCGGAAACCGCCGATGCCGGAGAACATATCGATGAATTTAATCAAGCACCCGGCTCCTTATGGACTTGGGTGCTATTCTGGGCGTACTTAATAGGCACCCCTCATCAAAAACAAAGGCAGCCTGTCACAGGCTGCACCGAACAAGATTTTTTTACCATTCACTATGTATTAACCTCCTCTTTTGTCTTTTTGTACTTTCATTTCTACTTATTATTAAAACATTGGAATCACCCCCTACAGTGAATTCAGGAAATCGAGCGCAGAGTCTGGTATAGCATTCTCTGACAGTGGGCTTGGAACAGCGTTGGTTATGTTGACTGCCTGCAACTCCTCCCGCACCACCTTGCGGATGCTTTTCTCCAGCCTATCCGTCTGTTCTGCCGCAAGGATGCTCTGCACCAGAAACTCTTTTCTCTTTGCAGGCGGCACCTGCTGCAGCAACGCCCATGCGCGGCGGTGCTGCGGGTCGTTTAGGTTCGGACGGAAAACATACTGCGGGCGTTTCATGCCTCGATTTTACGGCGCGACACGGCGGTCAACGCGCGCTCGAATCCGACTGCGTTCACCTTATCGTCCAGTAGAAAAATCGTCTTACAAAGGCTGTCTTTGGGGCTTAGGTGGCGGCTCACCACCGATGCGCCGCCGCCCAGCAGCACGGCGGGGATGGCGTGCAGGTCGAAGCCGGCTTCCATCGTGGCAGACAGCAGATGTTCGGTGTACTTACGACCCTGCCGGTTCACGATGTCGCGCACTGTCTCGCTGACCGTGCAGGGCTGACCCGCCAGCATATTTTCGATTTGGGCATCCGTGAGGGACAGTCCGGTTTCCCGGCGCACCTGTTCACGGATGTCATCCACGCAGCGGATCATACCGAGTTCCAGACTGTGCGCAGTGTCAGCCGCAGGGATGGCGTTGTCGATGCGCATGAGGTCCACCGTCCAGCCGCCGAGATCCATAAGGAGCATGGACGGTTCGTCCTGCAAAAGCCCCACTTCGGTCATAAGGGCGGCGTAGCCTTGGGGAAAGATGGCAACTTCCTCAATCGTAATGCTGTACTCCACGCCCTCGAACTTGTAGTTCACCGGCTGATTGCTCCGCAGCAGATAATCTCTGAACTTGGGTTTGTCGCGTCCGAAGCTGGTCAGCGGCAGACCCGCCGCAATGCGCACCGAGCATTCGGGCGGCAAGCCGCGCTGCCGGATTTCTTTTGCAATCGCTGCCAGCGTCAGCAGGTAGTAGTTGTCGTTTATGGTCTTGTCCCGCTGGATAGGCTGCCGCCCGGAGCCACAAACAAAAAAGCACCCGCCAAACTCTAAGAGTCCTTGGCGGGTGTAGGGTTCGTGTTCTCCGTAGCTGGTAAGTCCAGCCGGAAATGAACAATGCGCTGTTTTGATGGCGTAGTAACCGTGGTCGATGCCGATAATGATGCTCATGGGAAATACCTCCATTTTTTGTATTCTACAATCTATAATAAACGGTTGCCTTTTGGGGCTTCCGGAATTTTTGCATGAAAAAAGCGGTTCATTGGTATTGTACCAACAAACCGCCATTAAGGATTTGGAGAGCTTATTTTGACAGTCCTCTCCCCTTCTGATATAATTTACTCTTGATTGTCGCCTCCAAATTATGAGGGAGGTGAACGCTTGAGTTTTCAGGAAATAATTTTGCTGCTTACTTTTATTGGCAGCTGCATATATGCCACCGTTTCTCTTACACTAAAAGTTCTTGAATTTCTCTTAAAAAATAAAAAAAGAGCCGCTGACTTAGACAGAAGTCAGAGGCAAATGAAAGCACTCCACAAAGCGGCAATCATTATGAAAATAGCCTTACGTTTCCGTAAGGCTATTTTTGGTGCACCATCGGGGACTCGAACCCAGGACCCACTGATTAAGAGTCAGTTGCTCTCCGTAACGGCTCGTACTAAGGCTGTCGTTCACAGAGGGAGCAAGGCACATAAAAACCGGCCAGGCGGGTGTTTGCAGCTTACCATAGCGTGCATGAAGTGTCAACGGTTTTTAACCGATATGTCATGTCAAAAAAGCCAGGGCGGCGTCCCCGTCAGGCGCCGCCCTGGCTACATTTTGATAGCACGAAATGATTTACTGCGGCTCTGCCCGCTGCACATACCCGGCTGCCTCTTCCCTGCCGAGACCATACTGGAGCATCAGCTGCTCAACAATCTTGCCGGCGTCCATCCCCATGCGTTTGAGAATATCAGCAGCGCCCGCAATGCCTGTATTCCTTCCTCTCTCCATACCATCGTTATAGACACCTTTGCTGTAATTGCACATAGTCTCAAGCTCGCGTTAAAGATTACTCAGTACAAACTCTCTGTCCTCTTTGCTCAGTTCCAGCGTGTCAGCCACCTCGTCAAAGCTCATTCCTCGAGCCATAAACTTCTTGACATTTTCAAGCAGGTTTGCCAAGCGCCCTTCTTCACGGCTTTCGTTCGTCAGTTCTTCCATAATGCGGCACATACTGCTCACTCCTTTGTCTGTATCTTTGTATTTTGCCACCTCATTGGCAAGAATTGCATTGTTCATGCTTTTTGGATCTGCACAGAAGAAATCGTGCATAACCGATCCAATCGGATCTTCGCCTCTATATTGTCCGTTCACATAAATGATATGTGCCTCGTCCTGAAACGGTGCAGACAATTCCCGAACCGTACGGTCAATATGGTAGAGCGGCAATGCACTCTGGAAATAGTCGTTTTCCGTGATGAAGATCACATACGTTTCAGGAAGATTTTCCAGTCCTTCGCCCGGCCTTGTAATATTGGCGTCCATCATGGAACTGTTGTAACGCGCCCGCTTCGGTAAAGCGCCTGCGTCCTTGCGCTGGACTTCTATATTATAAATCTTGCCCTGCTTATCGTATGCGATAATATCCAAGCGCACCGACCGGCCGCGCAGATTCTTGAGTGAATTTTGTGTCCCCACCTCGGTAACATTCAAACCATCATTCTGCAGAAGTATACGAATCAGGAACTGCGTACAGCCGATGTCCTGAAAAACCACGCTCATAAACGTATCATCGATCAGGCGAAACCTCTGGATTTGATCGTAATAAGGATACTTTTTTTCTCAGATCATTTTGTGTCATCCACGCCACACCCTCACGCTTACCAAATTTCTTTTATGTATATTGTATAGGAAAATTGTGTGCGTTTCAAGGGTCATACTGTTAAATATTTATGCTTTTGCAAGGATTTTCCTCTCGCTTATCGCTAGAAAGAGCATCACGCACAAACGTCCTTCCGCACTTGTATTTCGCCATTTCCCTCTATCCCCAAAAACTGCGCATAGCTCATCCTGAGATGCACTGTCACCTTGTACCCCTTTCCCACCTCCACCTTTTCAATCAACTGGCCCAGGATCGCACGTTTACGGGGGATCGTCGCCAGGTCAAACTCATTCGCCCAGCCCAGGAATTCGTCGTAGTAGCTTCGGATCTGTTGGATCGTTGCGCGGGTGGTGTCATTGCGGAGCAGCTCTGCGTATTCCTCTTTCGCCTGCCGCACCTCCGTTTCCGCTTCGGCAATCAACCGGGCCAGCATTAGCCGGGACTGTAAAGATCAGGCAACACAAAAGGCTGGCAGCCATCGCCGCCAGCCTGCGAAAGTTAGTTTTCTTCATGGGCCGTGTCCTCCTTTTCGGGTGCCTCCGGCTTCGGGTCAGTATGGCCCGAAGCGGTAAGGCTGTTTTTGGGGTCATTCAGAAAAGCCATTTTTCATAGTGACTCCTTTACCAGTTTTCTTTTACTTCCCGCCAAACTTCTTGGGTTAGCCGGGTCATTTCATCCACACTCCCCTGCCCTGCTGTTCCGGTACTGTTGGCACGGTGGGCAAGCTGATTTGCATTGTTGCACAGCCCTGCCACCTTGCGGAGCAGATCGGCGTGGTGCGTGCAGGGGCGCGGATGGATTGCTTTGCCTGCAATGAGCGTGCGCAGGTATTCCTCTCGGTTCAGACTGCTGGCCGCAACCTGCCGATTCAAGAATGATAATTCATTCTCATCGACATGGAATGAGACAACAAATCTGCGTTTACGCACGGCAGGGGTTTGGGGCATCCCCAAAATGTGCGTCTGGTCGACCAGACGCTATGCTAGCCAAACACACCCCCCAGCGCCATTCATGACACAAGGTCGTCGCCCTCCGAAACGGCTTTCTTCAAACCGTCCAAGGTCGTCACGATGCGGTTATACTTCTGTGCTAAACCGATCTGCGCGTTGGTGGTTGCATCCTGATTGCGGCTGCAGACCACCAGCATCGGGCAGCGCAACAGCTTATCCCGCACAATGGCGGTGTATTCGCTGCGTTCCACGGCATCTTCCAGCACCAAATACTGGCTGTCCTGCAATTTAGGGCATACAGGCAGGTAGCCCAGCAGGTACACCTCGCGACAATAGTTGCGCAGGTGTTTGGATGTTGCGCCCTCACTGGCGCAGATAAAAGCCCAAGGTCGTTTCATAGCGGTTCAATCCTTTCATTTTCGGGAGTGAATCAGATTTGATTCACTATTTTCAAGTTGGCGGTCAAAAGTGAATCAGAACTGATTCACTCAGCATTTTCATCGGCTGCAAGGGCAGTTTTCAGCCGTTCGGTGCTGCGGCGGAAGTAGGCGTCCGACATTTCGATGCCGACAGCCTCATAGCCTTCCTGCACGGCGGCCAGCACGGTGGTACCTGCCCCGGAAAAGGGGTCAAGGATGCGCCCGCCCGGCTCGCAGATCTGCACCACATCCCGCATAAGCTGCAAGGGCTTCTCGGTCACATGGATGCGGTTCTGCGGGTTCGGGTATCGGAACACGCCCGGCAGACACCCAACATTTCTTTCAAGCGGCATTTTGCCGTTGGATCCCCATACAATGTACTCGGACTGCTGGCGGAAGCGTCCTTTCTGCGGGCGGCTGGCGACTTTATCCCACACCGCCACACCGCGCCAGGTCCAGCCCGCCCACTGCAACGCCAGCGTCATGGCGGGCAGCTGCCGCCAATCAATGA
>VOFB01002405.1_pt1 | contig 16253 bp, 15 predicted proteins | sample 5384141 | NCBI WGS metagenome assembly VOFB01 (sample SAMN12384721, study PRJNA508395) | human gut metagenome | isolation source: healthy gut A | host: Homo sapiens | reverse complement strand
TTCAAAGAAAATTCACAGTGCTGCGGCGCTGTGGAACCGCAAATTCCGGAAGGATGCCTTGGCATCCTTTCGAAATTTGCAGTTTTAAGCCGCTGAGTGCAGATTGTGTTTCTCCATCGGCGTGAGGATACCAAGGCCCCGCTGCACACGTCTGTTGTTATAATAACGGATATAATCCTCAATCATATCGACCAGTTCCTTTTTGCCGGTAAAGCGCCTGCCGTAATAGCGTTCTCGCTTCAGAATTCCCCAGAAGCCCTCCATCGGTCCGTTGTCAATACACTTGGCCACACGGGACATGCTCTGAGTCATGCCAGCTTTCTCCAGTTTGTGGTGAAAGGTCCGATTGGTATACTGAAATCCTCTATCACTATGAAATAAAGGATGTGCATCGGGGTTTGCCTTCACCGCACGGTCAAAGGTCTTGAAAACCAGCGGATTGTCATTTCTTTCGCCGACCACGTAGGCCACAATGCGGCGGTCGTAGAGGTCCAGAATTGCGCTGAGATAGACCTTGTGAACCTCAATGCCTTCATACCACTTTGAATTCTGTTACGTCGGTAAGCCACTTCTCATTCGGCTTGTCCGCATGAAAGTCTCGATCAAGCAGATTCTCAGCCACAAACTGAGGATTCTTTGCCTGTCTGGTGCAGCCGTGGTTGCTGTACTTGATGGTGGACTTGATACTCTTTGCACGGCAAATCCGGAGAATGCGCTTGTCGTTCACATGAATGTGGTGGTCATGCCGGAGATCGTCGTTGATACGGCGGTATCCCTTGTCTGGGCTTTCCGTGTGGATCTGCTCGACTTTCTCTGCAATCTTTAGGTTCTGCATAGTCCTGGCACTTTGCCTCCCCGATGCCCAACGAAGGTAGGCAGCCCGGGAAATGTGCAGCAGTTTACAGGCTGCCTCAACCGGGTAGTTTTTTTCTCTGCATGGCATTCCCAAACAGCCCGGTATAGACGAGACTGTCTCACTTGCGAAAGGCATCCCTCCTCTCGATCTCGTCCAATTTTTTTAGCAGATCACGCTCCATCTCTGCCAGGTACAGTTGATGCTTCAGACGCTCGATCTCAATCTGTGCTGTTTCCAGCTCCGTGCGTGGCCTTTGATCCCTCTTCCGCTTTCCACGCCGGTCTTCAAGTCCGGCCGCGCCCAGTTCTTCATATTTCAGCGTCCATGTCCGTACCTGCTGGTAGCTCACCTGATGCTTTTGCGCCATCTCACCGTAATTTTTTCCCGATGCCAGGCAATCCTTGACGATTGCTAAGCGTTCTTCTTTTGTCGTGTCCCGGCCCTGGTTCATGTAACTCCCGCCTCCTGCGTGTTTTACAGAGTCAAAATTTCCATGAACATTATACACCTTAATCCAATTTCGGAGAATCCGTCTGTCCCGAATTCCATATTTTTTGCAGATTTCCTGTAAACTGCCTTCACCATGCAGATAGTCGATGACCGCTGAAGTTTTTGTCTCTATCGTATATACTTTTTGCCCTTGATGCTTGAACCCTTCATCGCCCTCGTTTTCATATACACTAATCCACATTTTTACTGTCGCAAAATCTACGCCTGCACTCCGAGCTGCTTCTTGTACGCTGATTTTATTGTCCAAACAATCCAAAACCAACTTGACCTTTTTTTCCGCTGATATCTTTTGCTTTTGTGGCATAACAATGCTCCCCCCTATGATGACGGTGTTTTTCTTTTTTCACTGTCTCTCATAAGGGAGCATATCATATTCGGCAGAGGCTGTTTTTTATTTCATAACCTTTTCCAGCAAGGTTTGATAGCTGTCCACCACGTCATATACCACATTTCCGTTGCTGATCGCCTTAAAATGCTCTCTTGCGCAATGAATTTTCGATTCCTCAATGAGCCGGAGCTGCATAGAGGACATAGAGCCTTTCGTCTCAGCAACAAAGTAAATATGCTTGACTGTACCTTCATAGAAAGCTATTGCCCAGTCCGGATTATAGTGTCCTACCGGCGTTGCGATATAGAAGCTGTCCGGCAGTTTCACATAAACCGCAACATCTGTGTTGGTGTCCAAATCGGCAGCAAAATCGCGCTCATTCGTGGAATCGTACACGATGTGATCGTATAGATGCCGCTGCGCTTTCATCGCGTTCGTTCCAAGCTTACCCTTGATGGTCGGTTCGGTAAAAATGTCCGTGTCGTAATGTTCATCCAGCACATTGTAGGTGATGTGCTGGATAATTGCAGTTGCCTTTTCATCATTGATTAGGGCGGCTGCTTTGATGATAAACTCTTCCGGATTGAACTTGAACTGCTCAAAAACGGATTTCTCAATGCCGGTCAGAATTGCAACGACTGCTTTTCGCGTCAAGCCTGTCTCTCCGACCAGCTTGCCGATCAGATCATATTTCACGCTGCTGCCCACACGGATTTGCTTGCTGCTGTCATAAGTAGAAGACTTTGACTTTGAGAATGCACTTCCGTCAAGAAGCGAGTCCTTCGACTTGATCTCATCCATTGCGCCGGTTTCAACTTTGAAGAAGATTTTCGGCACATGGAGATTCCTGTTGATGGAAGCAATCGCCTTGTTTACAAGCTCATCGGTATCAAAATCAACCACATACACAGATTTCGGGCTGATACGTTTCCAGAGAGCTTTGAACTCCGGCATGGCGAGCTTGTCGGGATCAACTTGCAGCTCGACGTTCTTGTCGCGGGCATTCTCCGGCTGCATAGCGCGGCTGTCATAGACGGAATCAAGAATATTGATCACAGAATCGCGGCTGTCCGCCACTTCCTCCGCAACCTGAATCGCGCCGTTTGCTTTGTCGGCATAATATTTATCGGTCAGTACACCCTTCTTGTCGATATAGCCGTTGACAATCAAATCAAAATAAATCGCCTGAGCTGTATCGCCATCCACGACCTGTTCGTTGCCTCCGGCATCCACAATGACCTTGCCCTTGAACAGATCAGCGGTAACAGCCACGGGGCGACCTGCAACCGCATCGGCAAGCTCAGTCTGCAAGCCTTTTGCAAAGCTGTCATAGCTCTCACTGGCGATAACGGTCAGAACATTGATGGACTGCACATCATTTCCAAGCACGTTGGCGTCCATGCGCTCGCCGTCCTGATTGACACACAGGCGCAGACCGCGACCGACTTCTTGCCGCTTGCGAACCTCGCTGCTGCTCTGTTTCAGGGTGCAAATCTGGAACACGTTCGGGTTGTCCCAGCCTTCGCGCAGTGCGGAGTGCGAGAAAATGAAACGCACCGGGGACTTTTTCGGATCACGATCCAGAAGCAGCTCCTTATTCTTCATAATCAGGTCATAGGCGTCAATATCGTCGGACGTACCCTCCTTCTTGTCGGAGAGCTTGCTGTCGGTCATCTTGCCTTTTTTGTCAACGGAAAAGTAACCGGCATGGGTATCATGGGCGGAAATTGCGTCCAGATACCGTATGTAATCCTCGTCTCCGATTTCCCGCTGCATAGAGCCTATGATGTCGTTGTACTCTTCCTCGAACATATCCGCATAGATGCCGTTGAATGGATGTCCAGCCTCGTCGTACTGCTTGTATTTTTCAACCCTGTCGATGAAGAACAGCAACAGAACCTTGATGCCCTTATGGAAAAGCTGACGTTCCCGCCCAAGTGAGAAAGAATCGTTTCGCGGATCTGAATGCGTCGGAGCTGGTCTTCGCTGACCTTGCCGATCACGTCTCCGGCAAAGATTTTGATACCGTTCAGGAACTCCACGGAGTTATCGCGCCCGTCAATGGCTTTTATCACAAAGCCGACCTTGTACTCGTCAAGATTGCCGGAATTGTCATAGAGATTGTAGCCGATACCCACCGTTACGTTCTTCTGGCGAATGCCCTTCGCACCCTTGCAGTCAAACTGAATGGAAGCAGTCGGGTTTTTCTCCTTTGATACGTTGACGCTTTCCAGATAAACATAGCCCTCGGTTGCCGTACTGCCGGATTCGGTAATGCCCTTGACGCTGATTTTCTTAACAAGCCGCTTGTTATATGCCTCCATAGCGTCAAGGCGATAGACCATATTGTAAATGCTGTCCGACTTGTGAGTCGCGGAGTAGCGGAGTGTCAGCAGCGGGCAAAACTCTTTCAGCCGTTCCTTCGTCTGTTTTCCTTCGACCGACTGCGGCTCGTCAATAATCAGAATTGGGTTCGTCTTTGCAATGATGTCAATCGGGCGACGGGAACGGAATTCGTCCAGCTTCATGTAAATACGCCGCGCGTCCTTACCCTTGGCATTGAACGCCTGAGAGTTGATAATCATGACATTGATGGCACTGTCCGACGCAAAGCGGTCAATTTCCGTGAGCCGGGCGGAATTGTAGATGAAGAACCGGATCTTCTTGCCGTATTCCTCCGCAAAATGCTCCTGCGTCACCTGAAAAGACTTATAAACGCCCTCGCGGATGGCGATACTCGGCACGACCACTATGAACTTGCTCCAACCATAGTGCTTGTTCAGTTCATACATGGTCTTGATGTAGGTATAGGTCTTGCCAACGCCGGTTTCCATCTCAATGGTCAGATTGTAGCGTCCTTCCAGCTTGTCCGAGGGCTTGAGCTGATTGTTGCGCTGTACCTTTTGCAGATGCTCTAAAATCAATTTGTCGGAAAGCTCCGGCACAATACGCTCGTTGCGCCAGCCGGTAGATTCCTCTTCTTCTTTTATGGCTATCTGCGAAGATTTCACACCGTCCGCCGCTATTTTCTCGTAGCCTCTGTCTATCATATAGGTAGGCGTGAGGTACGGCTGTCCGGCAAAGACGTCAACAACTGCTTTTGCCGCATCCGCTTGAAATTTTTGATGTTTGAATTGCAGCTTCATAATTTCGTTATTTCCTCCGTGTGGTGTTGGTGAAGTGTGGAGTGTGAAGAGTTGTGAGTTAAGTTACTTTTGCTGTGCGGAAGAAATTGTTTTCGTTGTAGCAGACAGCATTCTTCTCAACTCGTCACAATCGGCGTTGAGCGACTTAAACTCCTGTTCGGACAAATAATCCGTTTCAGTCAGTAATTCCAACCAATACAATGTCTCTGAGCATTCCTTCAATGCGATATAAATCTTCGAAAGGAAGTCCTTTTTACTAATTGCGCACTCCGCTTCCGCAAGATTTGCTCCAATGCTTGTACCGCTTCGTAAAATCTGTTTTGAAAGCACGAACTCTCTTTTTCTTCGCATAAGTATTGATATAGCCGAACGATCCGAACGGCAAATCTCTTGCTCTTATACCTCGCAGTGTTTTCTGCTTCCATAACTCCACTCTCCACTCTCAACTCTCATAACTCCACTCTCAACTCTCATAACTTCACTCTCAACTCTCATAACTACCCTCTCCACTCTCAAAACTTCACTCTTATATCACCCTCACGCACTTGGTGATGTCGCCCGCGTCCTCCGGCATATAGAGCTTGAAAATCTCGAACATGTTGATCTTCTCCGGGCTGGACGCAAAGCCGGAATCGCGGAAGACGGCGCGGAGCGGTTTACGCTGTGCGATCTCCTTGACCACGCTTTCGGGGACATTAGCGTCAAAACAGGCGATCAGGTCGCCGTCGTTGTAGGTGTGGACGGTGCAGCCGCCCAACTGCTCGGACTTGTAGGGCAGGGACAGCGGCAGCCCCCAGTCGATCAGGCAGCCGAACAACAGGTCAAGGTCGGTGCGGTCATCCTTGATGTTGGATTCCAGCTGATGGAGAAAGTCCTGATCGTAATCACAGGGCGCGTAATAAACGTCCTTCATGTTGGTGGAATCCAGCTTGAGCACGCGGAAACCGATGTCGAGTTTGGAGTTTGGAGAGTTAAGAGTGGAGTTGTTATTTGCCAACTGCTCTTTCAGAATTTTTTCTCCTGCTCTTCTGATTCTCTCTTTTCCGATTTCACAGATATTTTTGTAGCCCGCTTTGTAGGCTTCGGATTTTTCGTCGCACTTCTCCGGAAGCTGTACCATGATGAACTTACGGTGTCCGCCGTCCTCGGCGTTGAGCTGCATGACAGCGTGGGCGGTAGTGGCAGAGCCGGAGAAGAAGTCGAGGACTATTGCCGTCTCATGCGTACCAAGTTGTAAGAGTTTTTTACAAATTCCACTGGTTTGGGATTGTCAAATATACCAGCCTGCCCAAACAGCTTTTTTAGAAGTTGAGTCCCATTCGTCGTTGTCTCAACATCATCCCAAATAGTTTTTGCAACCATACCCCGTTCTTGTGCTTCCCATATAAACCGTTTCCTCTGCGGGCCTGCTTCACCCGTGCTACCAAACACAATACGATTGTCCTTTAATAGGCGTTGAAAGTTTACATAATCATTTTTCCAGCTACATCCTGGATTGGGTTTGTAGACAACTCCTGTTTTGGGATTTACAATGTCATACTGTTGATTTGGCCGCCATCCACCTACTTGAAATGGGTCGGCTTTCCACTCGCCACGTGGATCATTGTCGGGATTGCTAAAACCTTCTCCTTTTTCGGGCAGTCTGAACTCATTTCGATGATTAACAAAATACTCTATATTTCGGAAATAAACGAGATTATAGGTATGTGAAACGGAGATGAGCGCCGTGTTTGTAACGGATTTAGTTGAGTTCCATATAATGTCTCCAAGATAATTCTTTGCACCCATTACCTCGTCACATATTTTCTTCAAATTATCCACTTCTGCATCGCTTATTGAAATAAAGATAACCCCATCATCTGTCAGCAGATTTCTCGCCAGCAGCAGCCGTGAATAAATCATGCTGCACCAGTCGGAATGAAAGCGTCCGTTGGTGTCGGTATTTTTGAACAGGCGGTCGCCTTCCTCACTCCACTCTCCGCTCTCAACCTTCCACTCTTCGCTCTCCATCCTAAAATCATCGGCATAGATGAAGTCGTTGCCGGTGTTGTACGGCGGGTCGATATAGATCATCTTCACTTTGCCGAGATAGGTCTCCTGCAGCAGTTTCAGTGCATCCAGATTATCGCCCTCGATGTAGAGGTTTTCGGTAGTGTCCCAGTCCTTGCTCTCTGCCACACAGGGGCGCAGGGTCTTGCGGATCGGCTTGTTGGCTTCCACGATTGCAGCCTTCTTACCCACCCATGTGAACTCGTATGCCTCGTCGCCGTCCACCACGTCCGGCGAAAGCATCTGTTTCAGCAGCTCAAAATTGACCGCCCGCTTGTACACCTTCTTCTCCGGCGTGCTGCGTTCCTCGTCCAGCATCTCCGTGATGCAGTTGGGAAATAGGGCGGCAATTTTTGCTATGTTTTCCGATGTTAAATCGGGGGTTTCCATGCGTAGTTTATCCATTGGTTTTATCCTCCTTCATTGTGAGTTTACCAAAGTGACAAATCGGATATTTCAAAAATTTTTCTTGTTCTATGAGCGGAAGCTCGTCGAAGCACTTTTGTGCCTCTTCATCAGCGTCCATGAGCAAGTATGCTCCACATCTTGTTGCTGGTGAATAACTGTTTTCTGTGAGCTTGGCAAGTCCAATAATCTCGCTCGTAGAAAGCGTTCTGCGACGCTTAGTAATTTGGAGCTTATTGAGAAGTAGAGCCTCCGGGGCAATCATGGACTCGATACTTTTCAACCAGTCACATATCCTTTCTGCCAAGTTAAGCAGCTTCTCATCGTGCTTTGCCTGCTCATCGTATGCACCTATCATATCAAGGACTAAAAAGTTAACCTTCGTGCAGTACTCAGGAGAAGGTGGTGTCTGGGATATGTCCGAGTAAACCAGTTCATAGTCCATATTAGAGAGATGAACCAGCCCTTTTTTATCAAACAGCACAAATTGCGATGTCTGAATAGGCTTTTTCGAATCAACATCGTCATCTGTGAAAAGTGCAATCTGATGCAATTTGAAGAAACTATCTATGCTATACATACCGTCTGATTGCCTCTTCGCCCAAATCCAAATCACAAGATTTGCAATTTTGAATGCACAATAAAACTGCTCCTGTTCCATATTGGGGAACCCTATTTTCCGGTTGTATAGCACCGCTCCTGTGAAATTTCTTAGATTCTTCTCATCATTTTCGGACAAATCGTTTAGGAGCAGTTCTTCGGTCACACCTAAATAATCCAGCATCTTTTTAACATCCTTGCAGTATTCAAGTTTTTTCTTTTCTCTCTTGCAAATCTGGCAACGATGCACCATTAAGCGGGATAGTCACCCGTTCAGTGTTAATTCTCCCTGTTCAACCAGTTCTATAAAGAAGTCCGCTTCAAGGATAAAATCGGACAGAGCATCCGGTCTGTCTGTATGTACTGTAATACGTTTTTCGTCTTCTTTCAAGGCAACACTAATCCCTTTACCAATGCGAATGAGGGGATTTCCGTTCTCATACACCACTCGATAGGCGGGGAAGAAGCATCGATCTTTTATCCGCACTTCTCCATCCACAGGCTTTGATATAATCGCATTTGTGACCTTATCGATAGGAACATCCACATCCAAGCCTTTGACCTTTGCATACAGATAAAAGTCATGTGTGGACAGGAACCTGGGGATCTCATCCAAAGTTAATCCAATACCCGATGCGGTAAAAGTTAAGGACGTGATCTCCGCACCGCTTGCTTCTAATGATTCAAAAGTAGGAATGTCTTTTCCGATGAAGCCCATTTGCTTATGCACATTGTCTGTGAACCCCATAAAAATGCTGGAAATCTCATTAGCCTCAGTAGGAAAAAAAGATTCAAGTGAATTGTGCTGGTCTTTTGTTTTCCGGCACCCTTGATTATCTTGTCAAGGTCAACAACAAGCAGAGTCTTATAAAATATTCTTGAATTTCCCGAACTCAAATCGACACTTATAAGGAAAAAAACACAGCCTCCATCTTTATAATAATTATTCAAATCTGCGACACTACACGAAAAAGTTGCAGTATCAGATACAATAACCTTCTCTGTACCTTTAATCTGGATTGGGACACGACCAGCAAGGTTTTCTTTTTTTCGTCTTCTCAGATTTATATACGAATACTGTCCCATCCCACGAAGGTGTTTTGTCATTCGAGCCGATGTACGAATCAAGTATAGGGCATCTCAACAATGCAGCTTTAAGGGCGGTAGTCGCAGATTCTTCTATTCTCTTTGTATTTGCGCTTGGCACACTACAACCTCCTTGTCATGACATATGCTTTAGTTCGATTCGGAGTTTTTTTAGCTCCGCATTTATTTCCATGCGCCGATTCAGCTGTTTTTCGCTTTTCATTTTCTTTTCCAGCGCGGCGATCTGCTTTTTGAGCTTTTCGCGCGCCAAGCTTTGCGCAACGTTTTCGGCGGCACCGCAATTTGCGTTCCACTCCTCCCCTTGCAGCTCGGCAACCTGTTTAACAAAGTTATCATAAACGGCGTCCAAAGTCAAGCCGTCAATGCGGAGAGCAAGCTCATTTTCCGGTATCCAGTCGGTGTGATAATATCTATTGACTTTGAAAGCGCTGCTGCCGGAGGCGGCGGCCGACTTGTGGCCGATCCACGCCTGAGCCTTGCCATCACAGGTCAAAATAAAGAGAATATGGTACGGGATTTCCCTATCGATTTGTTTCAGCACCGCTTCGTCAAGCTGCGGTCCGTTCAGGCGAATCTCAAGCACTTCAATCTCCGTTACGGCTTCACCCGCCGCAATATTCAGCGTGGACGCCGCCAGCTTGTTCCGCCAGTACACCAGCCGAATTTGATCGATAAACGCACGGCGCAATGCCGGAGAAACGTCCAGCTTCTCGTAAAATTTTTGCTTCGGTATTCTTTTTTGCCGAATTCCGTAGATGCAGGAAACACTGATTCAATTAGAAATTAGAATTAGCAATTAGGAATTTTTCGCACCCGACTGCCAATTACCGATTTCTTTCCCCCTTTCGCTTTTTTTGCAATTACCGTGGCCACTTAGAAATTAGGAATTAGGAGTTAGCAATTAGGAATTTTTTCGCTCCCGATGGTGAGGTCAGCACATCGGTAAGTGGATAGTGTCAGCAGATAGGTAAGCCGCTGGTAAGTACACACCTGTCTCGTCAAGGTGGAGATCAACGCAATTTCGGCAGGAACACAAGGAGGAAATTGTGTTGATACGACCTTGACGACGGGAAAAAAGATATAATGGGACAGAGGCGTGTAAGCAAGATAGGGCTTACCGCCCTTAATCGCCAATCAAATTTATTTTAAATCCTTAAGAGGATAAAAACAATAGGAATCGAGGTCAAGCGTACCGAGCAGAAAATCTGCTATGAAGACAAGAAAAGAATGTCCGTCATCCAATGGTTTCAGCCCTACATGCCAGCCTCGAAGAGCATAACCTATCGTTATGCGAACACCGTTCAGAATAATCTCTCCGCCGCCGGTTACCTTTCGGACAAGAAAACCGATCGGATATTCAAGTTCGTCATAATCGCCGGTGTATTTCCGTTCTGATTTTGTGTAGAGTTCATCCGGCGTTTTCATTCCGATCGCCTCGTTCGGTCTGACAGAGTTATATTCCTTTACCCATTCATCGAGCACAGCCTGATTCGCCGAAATCCCGCCGGGCACTTTCCCCTCTATCTCGTCTGCAATATCTTTGTGCATTCGCTCCAAAGATCCGTTCTGCTCGGGATGCCCTTTCAAAGAACGATCCGGCAGGATGCCTAACGTGATCCACCAAACAGCGATTGTCGTGAGATTCAAAATGCCGTTCGGCGCGGCAAAAGGCGTACCGTTATCGCTGTGAATGACCTTCGGAAGACCGTATGTTTTAAACAAGTCTGTCATAACAGCCCTGACGGCAACGGAGCTTTTTGACTGCATCAGCTTTGTGCAAAGGATTTTTCGACTGTATCTGTCACGAACGGTGAACGGTTCACAGATTTCCCCGTCGGATTTCCACCATCCCTTGAAGTCAATACTCCAAACGTCATTTGCCGCCTGAGCCTGTATTTGCTGCTGCAATCGAGGACAATCGGAGGATACCGGAGGTCTTATCTTGCGTGGTTTCACTAAACCGGCTTTGTCAAGAATCCGTTTAACGCTGGATAACGAAGGAACATCCTTTTGCGGATACGCTTTTGCGTAAATCTCCCGAATCTTTTTCGGTCCCCACGCCAAATGCGCATTCTTGATACGGATCAGCTCCGCTGCCGTATCTCCGTCAATCATGTCCTGTGTTAATCTGGCGCGTGACTGTTCATACAGTCCGGCTTTTCCCTGTTCGTAAAAACGATTCTTCCACTTGTGACCCGTTTTTTCGGAAATTCCGAAATCTGCACATAAATGTTTGAATGGTTTTTCATTTGCCAACATCGCTTTGATAAACAATTCTTTTTGTTCCATTTTATCGGTTTCCTTCCATGGCATAATGTTCACCTCTTTCTGTGTCCATTATACCTGAAGACTTACCGATGTGCTGAACCTTTCACTTACCTATGTGTTGAGCTTCTCCACTTACCGATGTGCTGAACCCGCACCCGATTCTTTTCCCCTTACACATTTTTCAATTACCGTATTCTCCGCTCAATTTCTCATTCCTAATTCCTCACTCCTCATTCCTAATTCCTCACTCCTCACTCCTCATTCCTAATTTTTCATCCCTCATTCCTAATTGTCTTTGTGATTGCGGACAGCATTTTCAGAAGCTCCGTGCAATCGGACTGAATAGAGTTATATTGCGGAGCATCAATATAGTCCGACCTGAACAGCAGCTCCAACCAATACTTCGTTTCCGAACATTCCTTGAAGGCGATATACATTTTGGATAAAAAATCCTTTCGGCTGACAGCACACTGTGCTTCGGCAATGTTTGCACCAATGCTTGTTCCGCTCCGTAAAACCTGTTTTGATAAAACAAATTCATTCTTTTCAGCGCAGAGGTATTTGTACAGTGCGATCACGCGCAGTGCAAAAAGCAAGGCTCTTGTCAGCAACAGCATTTTCCGTTAAATTTCTCATTCCTAATTCCTCGCTCCTAATTTCTCATTCCTAATTATCAGAAAGCAAATCAGCTCAAAATCATCCAGTCCCGAAACCGCGCTGAGCAAGGCGGATGTGCCGCCGCTTTTGAACAGACTGTCAATATCGTTTTCCTCTTTCGCGTCAATGATGGAATTGATCGCCTCGCTCAGCAGCTCGGAGACTTCGCCCATCTTCCGCCCGTCATCTGTCTCCTCATTAAACTGCCTGCAAAGCTCCGCACAAGGCTTGTCCTTTCCACGGCAGAGCAGACGCATCGTGTCGAGCAATTTCTTCGGGTTGAGATAATCGCAGACAATTTCACCTTCTTCGCTGATATAGACCATGTAGAAGGGATGAATCCGATTCCGATTGTCAATATTCACACTGTCGTTGATATTTTTGAGAACGAAAATCACACCGGCAGGTGACTCTCCCGCCCTCCCGACAACGGCGTGCAGCCCCTTAGGCGCGGTTTCGATGTCCTCATGCTGCTTTATGTATTCAAGCAGATCGAGTCGGAACTCGTTGAGTCCCAAATCCATGATGGAAATGCCGCTGGTCATGTCCTCAATGTCCACAACTTCCTCTTGCAGCCGCTTGAGCTGTGCGCGGCGGTATTCAAGGTCACCTTTTTCCTCGGCGTTGATCAGGTCATCGTCACCTGTGGAGGTCATTACGGAAATCTTCATGCGGGTTTCCACGCGGCTTTTCAGGTTGATATACTCGTCGAGATCCATATCCGGCCAGAAGTTTACAAGCTGGATACGGTCGTTTCTGCTGCCGATACGGTCAATTCGCCCGAACCGCTGGATAATGCGAACGGGGTTCCAATGGATGTCATAGTTGATGAGGTAATCGCAGTCCTGCAAGTTCTGACCTTCGGAAATACAATCGGTTGCAATCAGAATATCAAGTTCATCGGCGCTGCCGGGCAGGAGTACGGATTTTCCTTTTGAAACGGGTGAGAAACAAGTCCGAACCGTGTTGAGGTCCGCACGGAGCTTTGAAATGGTAGTCTTACCGTCAACCGTGCCGGTGATCTCTGCCGTTTCCAGTCCGAAATTCTCTTTTGCAAATCTGCTGACGTTTGCAAAAAGATAGTCTGCGGTATCGGAAAACGCCGTGAAAATAATGATCTTCTTATTACCGGGATTGATCGGATGCTCGATTTTTTTCCGGATCAAACCGAACAATGTTTGCAGTTTCGTGTCATGCTCCGGCGTGATGTCGGCAATCATGAGGGACAGGAGTTCCAGATTTTCCGCATCACGTTCAAGCTCACGCCTCCATGAAACATAGTCCATATCAGCAAGATCGATTTTGACCTTTTTGCCGACTGAGAAGAAATCGGTGTTCTGATCATCGTAATCAAAATCTTCTCCCGCAGCGATATCTGTCAACTCAATTTCTTCCGAGCCGAGTTCGTAATTGTTGATCTTCTTAATGGTTTCGTCAATCTTTTTCCGCATTCTGTCAACCGTCAGGCGGAACGAATGAACCGAGCTTTCAAGCCGCTTCAGCAGGTTAATGCTCATCAGGCGGCGAATGCCTTCTTCTCGCCCTTCCTGAGTTATGTTGCGTTTTTCAGAGTCAACATATTTATACAGTTTTGAAAGCATGATGTACTTTGTCGGCGTGTAAATCGACAGATTCAGCGCATTCAAAAGTTCGTATATCTCATTGTAGTTGATTGCATCGCTCAAGTCGGTCAAACACGGACGCAGCGAAATCGGCGGCAAACGTTCGGGGAATTTGCCGATATCGGAAGTATTATAATATTTTTCGATATGTTTTCTTGAACGCGCAATCGTCACGCTGTCCAACAGTTCAAAGAAATCAAAATCCAGCGTCCGAAGAAGCTCGTCCGTTGTGCGTTCCGCAGCGGGAAGATTGCTCCATGCGTTGAAAGCAGTCTGAGCCTGACGGAAGATTTCGTCAATTTTCTTTGTTGTGTCAAGTTTTTTGTTTATTTGCGCAACATCGCCCTCATAAGCGAGTGCAAGCTGATTTTTAAGGTCAATAAATCTGTTGTTGACAGGTGTTGCCGAAAGCATCAGTACCTTCGTTTTCACACCGGCACGAACCGATTGAGCAGTTTCAGATAACGGTTTTCCTTTGCATCCTCGCCGGACACCTCGCCGCCGTTGCGGAAGTTGTGGCTCTCATCAATGACAACAAGGTCATAGTTGCCCCAATTCAGGCGGTCAAGATCAATTCCGTTCGACTGTCCGTGTTCGCGGGAAAGGTCCGTATGGTAGAGGACATCGTATCTCAACCGATCCGCTGCAATGGGATTGTTGATATAGTTGCCCTTGTACGTATTCCAGTTCTCAGAGAGCTTTTTGGGGCAAAGGACAAGCACGGATTTGTTGCGGTTCTCATAATACTTGATGACGGCAAGCGCAGTGAATGTCTTTCCGAGACCGACGCTGTCTGCCAGAATACAGCCGTTGAATTTCTCAAGCTTGCTGATGATGGCAAGAACCGCGTCACGCTGGAAGTTATAAAGCATTCCCCAGATTTTGCTTTCCTTAAAGCCCGTTGCTTCGTTCGGCAGCTCGTCCTCCGAAACGTCATCAAGGAACTCTTTGAAGATGTTATAGAGTGCAACAAAATAGATATACTCCGGCGAGTTCTCACGATACGCCGCAGAGATATTTTCGATCACAATATCCGTGACCTCTTGCAGCCTTTTTCTTGTCATTCCATAGCTGTTCAAAGAGCCTGAGAAAGTAATTAGCATTCTCAAAGCTCTCCGTTTTCTGCACAGGATAGTAGGCGTTGTTGCCGCGCTCACAACCGAGATCGACGGTGGTAAACCCGTTGATCGGCATATAGGTACTTTCGTCAACCGTCATAAAGCCCATCATCTGCTCCTGCGTGACGTTTGACTTGAAAACTGCTTTGCGCCGAATCCAGTCTGCGCACTCTTTCGCAATCGCTTTTTGCGTCAGCTCATTGCGGAGCTTTACTTCAAACTCGGTGCCGTATAGGCTGCTCTCTCTTGAGATTCGTGGGATGTAAAACTCTCGCTGCGCCTTTGACGCCTTCTCAGTTACAAAGGTGGGTGAGGTGAAAATAAAGTGCAACTCGTCAATACCCTCAAGTTGTTTTTTAAGTTCCTGATACGCATAGATAGAGAAGCAAGCGGCGGCAACGGACATCTTACTGCCTTTGTGAATACCCGCTTGCAGATCGTCCTTGACGGTCTTGTTAATGTTGTCTATAATCTGCATTCCATCACCTCATTGAGACACACAGCGGTCTCTTATTTTTATATAATAGCATAAAGGCTGTACGAAAAGCCGGACTCAGTCCTTGTCCGTTCGCACAGCCTCACAAATATTTCCAATGTCACAATTCAAATAGTCGCAAATTCGCAGCAAAATAGAGAGGGACACTTCTTCCCCCTTATTCAGTTTTGTCCAAGTTCCGGATGAAAGGTTAAGCTCCTTCCGAAATGAGGACTTCTTGATGTCACGGTCAATTAGTAACACCCAAAGTTTTTTATTTGAGTTCGCCCCAGTTATAGTCGATATTGAGTAGCTGTCCCAGCGCATTGCCAGACGCCTTGCAAAGAATCTCCGCCTTCGCTCTGGCGTTCTCCGTCGCGTTGATCAGCAGCTTTTCGCTGACCGCTGATGGGTTTCTTACAGTGAACGCGATACTGAGTTCCGGCTTTGCACCGCAATCCGCAATCGCAGAAATGATCTTTGCAATCTGTTTGCTGTCAAAGTCAAATGCAAGTTTCAAGCGATAGCTGCAAGCATATCCGACAAACTCTCGCTTGTAATTTCCTTGCCGATCCTTGACGTTCTCGTACCTTGTCTGGACATCAAAGCTCGTGGTTTTCAAGTCTTCTTTGTGATACCCAACGCAGACTGCGGCACCTTGCAGTCTTTCGATTCTCTCGGTAGCTTCCGACATTGCACGGTCATAGGTTTTAGATAAGGTTTCAATGTTCAGGGATAGGATGATGTAATCCGGTCTGGCGGAGACACTGCCTGTTCCTTTTACAGTGATTATTCTCATTACTTTCTCCCGTCCTTTCTGGAATTGTAGTCCTCATCAATACGCTTTTTCCAATTCGTACCCAGCGGTACGCTGCATCGGACAGCGGAAACCGCTTCGCTCAGAACTTCATAGTTGAGTTGCGTTCCCTCACGGTCAGAGTGGTAATTGACCGCTCGATCTGCTCCAATACCGAAGTGCTTTGCCGTTTCAACTGCGTCAATATTTGCGCCGAGGAATAGAAACTCCCAGCCGTACTTTTCCTTCTGCCGCTCAATCATCTTCTTGACCTTCTTGCTGTCATAACGGCGGCTTGCATTCTCCATGCCATCCG
>VOFB01002568.1_pt1 | contig 16265 bp, 21 predicted proteins | sample 5384141 | NCBI WGS metagenome assembly VOFB01 (sample SAMN12384721, study PRJNA508395) | human gut metagenome | isolation source: healthy gut A | host: Homo sapiens | reverse complement strand
CCTCCATTTGCTTTACTTTGATGTGGAGAGCAAAGAATTAAAGGATCAATACACTATTAGCACTGATCGAAAATCTGTCACCTTTACTTCCTCCTATGAACTGTCTTGGCGCTATTATAATGAGACTAAAGGTTACTACTGGGATTGCAAACCTAAAGCAGTGATTGAGATGCAAGATCTGATTTGAATTACTTATAAGGAGTGAGTTGTATGTTAAAAAAATATTGCGGCCGTTATTTGTGCCATAGCGTTGTTGACCACTGCTACACTTGCATTTTCTAGCGAGTCACTAAACAATCCAGACTATATCGAAGTATCGATAGAGGAGATTCAATCCGTATCAGGTGAGGATAACTGTGTTTTGACGCTTACGCCTTCCAACTATAGTGTAGTGACTGATCTTGACAGTCCTGCGCTGCTAAAAGAGTTCCTAGCTAAAAACGGGATTATTGTTTATCGAAACGATAACGGATCATCTACAACTGTTTTAGATCGCTATTTTGACCTTGCAGCCCAAGACAGTACCAGAGCCAAGCTCTAGTATGATGTCTAACTCGTCTATCGGACCGGGGAAGGATATTGCAACCATATATTACTTAGATCGCAATAATACGATTTCAACCCACACAATCAACGTCGGATATGATGATACCCAAGACTACGATGCTTTGATTGACGAAACGGTTGCCCAGATTATGTCGAAAGACATCAATCGAAATGACCAGGCCCTTCGTCCTATGGCCACCGATGAAGAGGGTGAATACTTGGGAAGTCAGTCCTACACATATACAAGACCTCCAAAAGGAAAACTGGTAGCCGATTATGAATTCTATACTGTGCAGAACTATGACAAAGAAGATTACTATTTAGTGTTCTGTGACATTAATGGGATTCCTGGGGCGGTACTGCATGATGATAATTACCAATACGAGTAAGTACGAAGGGGAGGAAATGACAGTAGAACTGGTACCCGTAACTACCAGTGTGACCTTGATGACTACGGTCCCAGTAGGACTATTACATCTGACTCTGAGACCTATGAAGTCAGCGTTGGTGTGAGTTTAGATAATATATCCTTTGGACATTCAAAATCCTATACTCGCTAATATTTATGACACGGAAATCTCAACTCAGTGACGTTCCGGCACTATTAACTATTAGGCGGTGTATCCGGATGACGAGCAATGAACTGAAGCACCAGGCAAAGGTTCAGAAATGGGGATTGGCAATACAGGACTGCCGGAGCAGCGGGCTGTCAGTGCGGGAGTGGTGCCGCCAGCGGGGCATCACGCCAACAACATATTACCGATGGGAAAGAGAGGTTCTGTCCGGTATAGGTAGGAAAGACGCCGAGGGACGTTCTGGGGGCACATTTGTAGAACTGCCAGCACCGCAACCATTGCGAAATAATTCGGAACGTACCGCTACACTCAACATCGGGAGTAGCAGCATTGATCTGTATCAGGAAATGGGGCCGGAATTGCTGCGGACTCTGGTGGAGCTGCTGAGACAATGCTGAACGATTTCGCCGGAGCGGACAAGGTCTACATCGCCTGCGGCTATACAGATCTGCGCAAAGGGATCGATGGTTTGGCCACGATGGTACAGCAGCAGTTTGAACTGGACCCATTCACCAACACACTGTTTCTGTTCTGCGGGCGAAAGCGGGACCGAATAAAAGGGCTGTACTGGGAACGGGATGGCTTCATCCTCCTCTACAAGAGGCTGGAGCAGGGAGCGTACCAGTGGCCGAGGTCCGAAGCTGAGGTGAAGATGCTGACGCCGCAGCAATACCGCTGGCTTATGGAAGGGCTGAAGATCGAACAGCCCAAAGCGCACAAAACAGTGACTGGCCTGAGTATGATATAGCATTGAAAATGGGATGCTATTTTCTCGAAAACCCTTGAAAACGCTGATATTTCAAGGGGTTTTATGTTATAATAAAGATATGAAAAATGAAGTGAACATTACCGCAAGCAACACGGAGATGATGACCATTTCCCGTGCGGAATATGAGTCTTTAAAGGCGGAAAGAGACGAGCTGAACCAGAAGCTGGACTGGCTGATGGAACAGATGCGTCTTACCAAAAAGAAGGTCTATGGGACATCCTCCGAGCAGACGAAGGAGGAGTTGATTGGCCAGCTGAGTTTCATGTTTGACGAGACGGAAGCATGGCTGTCCACCAGAAGGGCTGCCACGAGGGAAAGCAAGGTTGCCGCTCATACGCGGCAGAAGCGCTCCTCTCGTGTGGAGGAGGTACTGCCTGAGAACATCCCTGTTGAGGTGGTGGAGCACCGCGTCCCGGAGTCTGAACGTAACTGTCCTGAATGCGGTACGCTCATGACAGAGATTGGGAACGAGGTTCGCCGTACTCTGGTAATGATCCCTGCCCAGGTGAAGATCCGGGAAGATGTTTATTTTACATACGCCTGCCAGAACTGCAAGCAGACAGGGACGGAAACACCTATCCTGAAAGCCCCCAAAGAGCCTCCCCTGATTTCGGGCAGCTATGCCTCCCCGGAGGCGGTTGCCCATATCATGGTGCAGAAGTTTGTGATGTACGCTCCGCTGTACCGGCAGGAACAGGAATGGAATCGTGCTGGGGTGATGCTCTCCCGGCAGACGATGAGCAACTGGGTGCTGCGGGTGGCGGAGGACTGGCTGCGGCCCATCTATGACCACTTGCACCGGCAGTTGCTTCAGCGCGAGGTTCTCCATGCGGATGAAACAACCTTGCAGGTGCTGAAGTTGGAAGGGCAGACAGCCAGGAGCAAGTGCTATATGTGGCTGTACCGGACTGGCGGAGACGCCGAGCATCCCATAGTTCTGTATGAGTACCAGCAGAACCGGAAGGCGGAGAATGCCGAAGCATTCCTCAAGGGCTTTACGGGCTGGCTCCATGCGGATGGGTATTCCGGCTACCACCGATTGCCGGAGAACATCCGGGTGGTTGGCTGCTGGGCGCATCTGCGGCGAAAGTTTGACGAGGCGGTGAACGCCTTGCCAAAAGAGCAGCAGGTTGGCTGCACGGCGTTGGAGGGACTGCAATACTGTAATATTCTTTTCGCCATTGAAAAGGAACTAGCGGATCTGCCGCCGGAAGAACGTTATATCCAGCGTCTGGCTCGGTCCAAGCCGGTGATGGACGCTTTGTTGGCATGGGCGGAAACGAAGACCGCCCCGCCCAAGTCCTCTTTGGGAAAGGCGCTGTACTATCTGCGGGAGCAGTGGCCATATCTGAAACGCTTTTTAGAGGACGGGCGTCTGGAAATAAGCAACAACCGGGCGGAGCGGAGCATTAAACCCTTTGTGATGGGGCGGAAGAACTGGCTGTTCGCCAATACGGAGGGCGGTGCTCAGAGCAGCGCCATTGTTTACAGTCTGATTGAAACGGCCAGGGAGAATAACCTTGATCCATACCGATATTTGGTTCATGTGTTTTCCAAGGCACCCGGACTGGCAGTTACCGACAAGAACTGGGCCGCAAAGCTGCTCCCGGAAAATATTCCCCCAGAATGTTGTATTACAAAGAAATAGAATATATCTTGTGAAAGCGGGATTGCCATTGGTAAGCCCGCTTTTGCTTTTTCCAATAGGGATTATTGGCACCGCGGTGTGGAAAAACAAGGAAGTTTTGTCCTGTTTTATCCCATGTCGTCTATCTGTCTGATCTTGTCATATTATGGAACTATCTTATGAAAGGTGGTTCTTTTATGGCAAACACAGAAATTTTCCTGCGCAATATTTTTGGTACAACTCGTCCGAATATTCGTCCACTCGTTCTTGCTCTAAACATTACCAATGACCTCTTATTTGAACAGCATATCTCCATGTCCGATATTAAAGCAACGAAACATATTTACCCCGATGTTGCCAGACTGCTTCATAAAAAGCCTGAAACTGTGTACAAGAGCGTGATACGCTTGGCGCATCGCTGCTGGGATGCACTTGTGGAACAAGATTTGGTTCTTTCTTATCTGGGACGCTCTATGAAGCAGGAACCAGATCCCAGCGTTTTTATTACCTATCTAGCTGTCTACATTCAATCCGATATCCCGTTTTTTGAATTCATTGAGCGTGACCCTGGTTTTCTTTTCCGAGACTCGCCTGACATATTCGGAATGTCTGATATTCCGCCTGAATCGACTACAAAGTTGCTGCTGCGCAACAAACCGCTCCTGGTTTCTCAAGCAATGGCTTTTACATCCCCGGCCGGATTGACCACATTTCCTGTCTGTCCCGCGTGTATGGCCACTTTGGAACGTGAAGGCCAGAACTTTTGTGACCATTGCGGACAACGCCTGGATTGGCGTTGGTACAAGCACGCCCAGATCATCTACCCCGGGCAAAAATCAGCACTCAATATTCTTGACAAGGATGATGTTCTAATCTCCACTTAAAAGGGATTGAAATATTTAATAAAGTCTTTAGAAACCATATAAGGAGATGATACGATGGTTGCCTCCTCAGCCATTTGTGATCTATTATACCAGCTTGGAATATCCGCTAATTACAAAGGATTTCTCCATACCGCTTATGCAGTATCTTTGTGCGTGGAACAGCAAGACAGGCTTTTGTTGGTGACAAAGTGGCTGTATCCCGATGTCGCCAGGAAGTATGGGACGAACTGGAAGGCGGTGGAACGAAATATTCGAACTGTATCTACTATTGCCTGGAAGCACAATCTCCCCTTGTTGGAATCTCTTTCCCATAGACACCTTGACAGGCGCTTGCGTTCCGCTGAATTTCTTGCTGTACTTTTCCATGCAGTCTGCTCTGACGAATTTGAGGTCTTCCACACCCACGGCGCACCGCTTCATACTGCGGCTCCTGCCGGAACTGCCTTTAGTGATCCCCCTTTCCAACTCCTTCACTTTTTTTCGCAGATACAGCTCCATTTTCAGCAATTCATTCTCCTGTTTTAACTGGGCATTCTCAATCCGCAAGGCCTCATCCCGGCTCCGGGGTGTCTGATCCGCCAGCCGGTGGCCGCGGCGATCTTCCAGTCCTGCTGACCCAAACTCCCGGTACTTTTTCACCCAGCTCCGCAGCGTTGCCTTCTCCACCTGATACGCCTGCGCTACATCCCCAAGCGGCTGCCCGCCGTCCAGACAGGACAGCATCGCCTGCAGTCGTTCCTCCACCGTATGTTCTTTTCTCATGACAGAACCCCCCGTCTCTTTTTTGGAGTTTCTTTCATGATACGCCTTTACCCAGTCCAATACCAGATTCCCCGAGCGAAGCTGATACTTTTCCGCAATGGCCATGCTGCTGCCCTGCCCGGACATGTATGCCTTCACTACTTTGCGCTTGAAGTCCTCATCGTATCGCCGCTTTGACTGGTTTCCATTCTCCTCTAACGCCGAGATCCCCTCCGAGCGGTACCGGCTGATCCAGCTCTCCATGGTTGAGTGCCCCACACCAGCCCGCCGTGCCGCTTCCCGCATCCGCAGCCGCCCCGTAAGGCATTCCTCTACCAGTGAGACTTTCTCGTCGAGGCTAAGCTCTTTTCGTTTGCCCATCTATACTCCCTCCCAATATTATTTTCTTGTCTGCTTTATTGGGAGCATACCAAGTTGTCCGGGGCAAACCCGCTGCTCCTGCAATACGCAAACAATAGGATCGAGGAGCTGGATGCGGAACGGCAAAAGCAGTTAAAGCTGGTGGCCGATCTCACCGCTAATTCCGTTTCGACACGCAAATTGGCAACCAGTTTAAATCCACTGGAAAATCTAAAGCCTTTCACTTGGCATTATGCCTTTGTAAAAATAGTTTACCTATTGTGACTTTCCCAGCGAGCACTGGACTCGCATCCGCACCAACAATGTTATTGAGAGGCTGAACCGTGAGATCCGCCGCCGCACTCGTGTGGTAGGCAGTTTCCCCGGACGGCCATTCTGCTCTCATGCTGGTCTGTGCCAGGCTGCACCATGTGGCCGGCACCCAGTGGGGCAACAAGAAGTACATGAATATGAAGCACTTGGAGGCTGCCGTTGAGGATGCCTCCATTGCCGGCTGACTTCTCTCATGCCAGAACCTGCAAACCATTTTGCGCAAAATCCTTGACACTACCCACATGGCCGTAGACATCCAGGGTAAAGGATGCTGTGTGATGTCCCAGGTTGCTCTGGACGGTCTTGATATCGTCCCCAGCCTCCAAGAAAGCCACTGCGTAGCTGTGGCTCAGGTCATGAAGCCGTGTGTCAGGCACACCGATATCATTGGCGATGCGCTTGAAGTTGTAGTACGCGGTGCTGGGCGACAGGTGTCAACCCATAGCGTCGCAAAACACATAGAAATGGTCTGCCAAAGAATGGGGGAGCGTTTCTGACCACAGAACCTACCACACACCGCCTCTGATCACCATAGAAACACTATGTTCAAAAGAGTTCTGAGAAAGAGCGGATTGATATGAAACGCTAAAAAGCAACCACAAAAAGCAGAGAAAATTTCACAGAGTCCTTCGATTCATAGGGCATCGGCTACAAGTTCCGCTACTCAGGCTAAAAATCAGCTGTTTTCGTATAAAAATAGCGAATTCTTCTTGCTTTATGTTGTAAGAAGCAAATTTTACAATTTTGATTTCACAGGCGACTGCCAAATACTACAGACGGTTTTCTGGCTTTTATCACAGGAAGGGTGCCCCTTTTCACAAGGAGCACCTTTCCTGTTGGTTTTCTATGCCGTGGGTTCTGATTTCCCGCTAAGAAAAGATTGGGAAATCTATATACTATATATTGAAATTGGAATCCAGACGGCTTTGCTTCCCCGGCATGTGTTTCTTTCCATTTACTTCCGGAATTTCAAACTACACCGGCTTATTTTGCGGCTCGAGAAGCGCAATATGAGAACTGGAATTCTTATCCAAGTTCATCCAAGATCTGCCGTAGCGCACTACAGGATTCTCCACTGTAACAAAGGCAACGACTCTCTCCAGCACATCATAGCCAAAGTTCTCGCCGCGATAGTGCATTGGAACCGTTATATTCGGCCGCAGCTTTTCTACAACAGCCCGGCCTGGACGGCATCAATCGTATAGTATCCACCGACGGGAATCAATAGTGCATCAAGGCCTTCTAATTCCTCGATCTGTGACTGCATCAATTCGCAGCCTAAATCTCCCAAATGAGCAACGGTAAACTGGCCGTCATCCAAAATATGAATCAGATTGCTTCCACGCAGGGTTCCCTGCTGATCGTCATGCCATGTGTCGATGGTTCTTACTGTAAACGGGGAATTCATACCCTGGCGCAGAGTAACTGCCTCCTTGCCGTTATGGTCCCGGTGCTCATGGCTACACAACACCTGATCGGCCTACTCAGCAATTGGACGATAACCAGGTACGCTGCCATCCTGATAGGGATCTAGGATGATCTGGTATCCTTTGGATTCAATCTTAAAACACGAATGTCCTAACCATGTAATTTTTATAAAGACTCCTCTCAGTCCAAACAATTTGATATGGACAGATGCGGTATCATCCCACAGCGCTCGAACAAGGCAAGCGCGTTCCCACGAAAAATTTTTTTCCTGGTCTCCTGCCCCGAAGAACGATTTCTGAATATAGGACATTTCTTTTTCCATATTCGCCCAGGGCATATCTGTACCAAATAAAATACGATCTGCGCCAAACTGCTCTGCCGCCCAATCAAACTTTTTTTGATCCAGATGCCGGGCACACAGTGCCGTATCAGTATAAACAGGCATAGCGGCAAGTTTTTTTGATTTCGTCCTCGGCGCAAAACATTCCTGCCATGTGAGAGCAAATCACAGGTGCACCTTGAAATTCATCGATGCAACGGCCAATCGCTTTAGGAAGGACATGGAAATGCTCGGTGCGGATGGACCGTCCACCATGAATGACCGTCAGCATTCCAAGCTCTCCAATCTTGCGAAAAATTGGGCGGCAAATCGGATCATCCATATAAAATTTCTGCCGAATCGGCTGAAATTTTATTCCTCTGATTCCCTGCTCATACAACCACTCTACGGTCTCCACCGCATTGGGTGCAAAGGGATGAACTGACCCCAGGGAAACCACCTTATCTTCCAGCCCGTTGATCGATATTGCATATTGATTAACATGCTCCTGCTGTTCAGGTTTGTTGGCAATGTTCAAAACCATGATTTTTTCGATGGCATATCGTTTCGCCAGACGAAGTTGCCCTTCAATTGTTCCATCTGTTTCATATGTCCCGTACATATTTGTTTTCGACAGTGCACGGGGTGCCAGATTGCCAGGAAAACAATGAACATGCGCGTCGATCAAACCGATTCCTCCTTTTGAGAAACTCGGCGAACCGGAACAGGTTCCTCCATCAAACGCTTGTAGTAAGATTGCAGCTGATAGAGAGGAACCACAGGATTGTGTCCTGTCACACGATCTTTGGCCACTAAAGTAGTGCAAATCGCGTCAGAATACTTATAAAAAAGGCTGTCATGTCCCACGCACAGACCAAATACAATGTTCAGTTGAGTCTGGTGCTGATTCAGCAGCTTGGCCTGCAAAACCGGATTGCAAATGTTCATCCCACAGATATCACAGCACTCCGGCAGGCCCAGTTCCGTCTTTTTTCACTGCTCCAACCTTACAGGAAACCGTATATACTTCAAAGCCCCTGGCCCGGAGCACCTGGGTGAGAAGCTTCGCCTCTTGCAACAACCCCAAACAAGTGGCCACACCAATCCGCGTTACATCCATCCGCCGGGCAAATGCAATCGTATCTTCGATTCTGCACCAGGCTCCATAGCCCCATATTCCACCAGTGCAGAGGCCATAGCCACACGCTGGTCTTCTCCCTGAAGGCAGCTCACTGTCTCACCTTTTAGGGACTCTGAAACGCCCTTAGTAGGGCAAAAAGGGGGATACTGATTTTCTTGCCCCTACACCCCTTCATACCGCAGTCTGCACAAGAAGGCAGAAATAACTTCTTTTCCAGTTCCAATTTAAATCACGCCTTTTTCTTCCCACTCACGCAGCTGCTCCGGTGTATATCCCATAGCACTGTAGATTTCCTTGTTGTGCTCTCCCAACAGGGGAGCGCATCCGCGCACATAAGGATTCGTTTCAGACATTTTCAGAGCAGCATTGGTGATTCGTACTACGCCTAGCTGAGGATGTTCCACTTCGGTATACATCTCCCGCTCATCCCGGAAATATGGGTCATTGGCCACCTGCGCCACATTCTGTACCGGCGCCGCAGCAATCTTGGCCTGCGCCAGCTGATTCAGTAGTTCCTCCTTGTCAAATCGGACAGTCTCCTGCGCAATGAGAGGATCCAACAGCTTACGGTTACGAACTCGGTCCTCCACATTTTTAAATTCAGGCCATTCCACCCATTCGTCATGGCCCAAAATATGTGCAAATTGGGGCCATGCATTGGCTTGTCCCGCACTGATCATGACCATTTCCCCGCTCTTAGTGGGGTACGTATTTCCTGGGGCGCTGGCCTCAAAGAAATTGCCCAGATTTTTTGGGAATTTTATTGTTGGTAAAATAGATCTGGTTGATGCTCGACAGCGCCGTAATGCACGAATCCAGCAATGCAATGTCAATTCTCTGCCCTTTGCCGGAAACTCTTCTATATTCCAACGCTGCCAGAATACAAATCACCGTATTCTGTGCTGCCAGCACATCGGCAATCGAGGCTCCACAGCGAACACATTCCCCGTCAACAGATCCTGTAACACTCATCAAACCACTCATGGCCTGTGCCACAGGGTCAAAGCAGGCTCGCCCGGAATATTCTCCCTCCTGTCCATATCCGGACACAGAGGCATAAATAATTCCGGGATTCACCGCTGACACATCCTCGTAAGAAAGCCCCCAGTCGTTTCATAACGCCTGGCCGGAAATTTTCGATCAGCACGTCTGCATCCCGTACCATGTTTAGAAGGATTTCTCTCCCCTCTTCGCTTTTTAGATTTAATGTAACACCTTTTGGCCTCGGTTGAACACCACAAAGTATGTACTGATTCCGTCCTTTTTCGGCAGCATGTTCCGGGCAAGATCACCGGTTTTGGGTGTTTCCACCTTGATGACATCAGCTCCCATATCTGCCAACATAGAAGCAGCCAAAAGGACCGGCGATGACTCGCCCTAAATCTAACACCTTTAATCCCGCCAGAGCAGAACCTTTTTTGCGTTCCATAGAATCTACTTCCTTTTCTCATATTGTAATAATATCCACTGAATACCATGTTTTACGTTCAGGCCGCTTTATGGTTGTAGCTCCGTACAAATGCTCTGCCTGAAATAACGTACGCATCAGCATATTGCCGTTTGAGTGATTATTTTTCAACTCAAACGGCAATATGCTAGTTTACTTATAGGTTCTTCGCCTCGGTTTTCGCTTGTTCCTTGTCGTCTTTTTTCATATACCGCAGTTGAATAAAAACAATGAAACCACCCATGATGATACCGATCAAGTCGGTCAAGCCACCGCCTTCAACCAAAAGCAAGGCCGCCACGATGAGAATAATACGCTCAATAACATTCAAATTCCGATACATAAAGCCTTCCAGGCCGCCAGACAGGAAGTAAATTCCGATTACAGAGGTCACGCAAACACGAATAATTTCAAAGGGACTTCCCTGCATAAGCATGGCCGGAGTAAAGCAGAAGAAATACGGAATCAAAAATCCGGCCAAACCAAGCCGCGTTGCACAGAATCCGGTTTCCATTGGCTTAGCACCAGAAAGTCCGGCCGCAGCGAAAGCGGCCAGCGCCACAGGAGGTGTGATAGCAGACAGGCAGGCAAAGTAGAAGGCAAACATATATGCACCCATGGGAGTAATACCAAGCTGGATCAGCGCAGGTGCACACAGAGTCGAGGTGATGATGAACGCCGCAGTCGTGGGCAAGCCCATGCCGAGAATAATGCAGCATACCATCGTCAGAATCATGGTAGGCAGCTTAGCCCCGCCGGAAACGCTCAGCAAGATGGAGGTGAACTTCAAGCCCAGGCCAGTCTTGGTCAGTACGCCAATCATAAGTCCGGCCACAGAACAAGCCATAGCAACAGACAGCATGTCCTTGGCACTTCCTTCCAGCGCCTCAAATACCTTTTTGAACATTTAATTTTTTTCCTTTGGGAAGAAAGAGGAATCCAATCAGTAAGATAACTGCAATGGCATACAAAGAGGAATAGTTGGCCGAATAGCCCATGATACACAAAGCCCAAATCAGAACTGCGATTGGGATCAGGAAGAGCCATCCCTCTTTCAAGGTTTTCATCCTGGGCAAAAGCTTGTCTTCAGGCAGGCCTTTCATGCCCAATTTGCCCGCTTCAAAATCTACCTGGAACGCAACGGCCAAAAAGTAAATCAGCGCCGGCATAATAGCTGCCACAGAAACTTCAGCATAGGAAATGCCAATCATTTCCGCGAGGATAAATGCACCGGCTCCCATAACAGGCGGCATGATCTGTCCGCCGGTTGAGGCCGTAGCCTCCACCGCACCAGCCAGCTTGGATGAGTAGCCACAGGACTTCATCAGGGGAATTGTAAAGGCGCCTGTCGTTACTACATTCGCCACGCCCGTACCGGAAATGGTTCCCATAGCCGCAGAGGATACCACAGCTGTCATTGCTGGTCCGCTTCTAAATTTCCCCGTCAGGGAATATGCCATATCGATAAACCACTGCCCGGCACCCGTTGCAGACAGAAAAGCGCCAAAAATCACAAAGGAAGCCACATAAGAAGACGACGTGCTGAGTGGCTGTCCAAACAAGCCTTCGCTTGTAAAAATCACAACGTCAACGATACTGCGCCAGGTGTACTCCTTGTGCGTAAGCAATCCAGGAAGATGATGGCCAAAAATTGCATAGAGTATAAAAATGGCACATATAATCGGAAGCGCATTGCCCGTTGTCCGTCTCGCGCACAGCAGAATCATAACAATAAGAATGGTACCGACAATCACATCCATTTGGCTCGGACCATTTAGCGTATAGGTCAGAGCATAATCAGCTCTCGTCTCATAGGTTAGGAAAATGCCGCATACGATTGATAATAAAGTAAATGCAATATTATATGTATCCGTTAGAATATTACTTTTAAAGCGAACAGGCTTATACATTCCTACCAGTGTAATGGCAAAGGTAAGATGGATCGCGCACCTCATATTGGTCACGATAAAACCATACCCAGCCACAATGATTTGGAATACAGCCATTATGATTGCTATAATCGTAGCAATACGTTTATATGCAGCAGAGTCAATGATACATCCCGACGGCATGCAAAATCTCCTTTCTTTGTGATAGATACAGAAGGAGCTTACATAAGCTCCTCTGTATCATAATCAAGAATCACTAATTGCTCTGAGGCACCGCTTACTGTGCCTCAGCAGGAATCAGTTCTTCTGGAATTTCCACGCCTCGCTCGGTATAAAACTTCACTGCACCCACATGCAGAGGAACAATCAGACTGCCGATGTTGGTCTCGGTAATCTCGGCACAAGTGTTGTGAGACACCACCCACTCCTCACGGTTGTCAAAAATGTCACACATCAGGGCATACATTTCGTCTTCAGTAAAGTTGTCCCGATCCGTGGCAATGAACTGGCCAGTCGCCAAAGTGGAAATATCCGCATCCTGGCCATTATAAGTACCGGCAGGAATTGTATACTCAATATAGCCTACATACTCGCTCATAAACTTATCAATAAACTCTTCGCTTAAGTTCATCAGCTCAATATCTGTGCTCAGAGCCAACTCAGTAATGGCGCTGCCAGGTGCCTGAACCGGATAGAAGAAAGCATCAATCTGGCCGTTCTGCATGGCTTCAGGCATCTGGGACGGATTGATCATCTGCACCTTCATATCATCATAAGACATGCCGGCACAGGCAATCACTTTGCTGGCAAACGATTCATAGCCGCTGCCCGCAGTACCGACGGCAATGCTCTTGCCCTTCAGATCATCCAGGCTGTCAATGCCGGAACCGGCTTTCACTACAATGTGCATGGGAGAAGAAGGCATGGCAATCATGCTGCGCAGAGTATCACTGCCAGCCCCCTCATAGGAGTCAGTCGAGGTATAGTAGAAGTAACCCATATCGCAATTGAGCATTACGATATCCACGTTACCCTCCTGGAGGTTACGCAGGTTCTCACCACCACCGGAAGAAGCTTCATTTGTAATCGTAAACTGGCTGGAATTCAGGTTCACTGCGTTGGAAATGCCGCCGCCAATAATGTACCAGGCACCGCTGGAGGACCCTGTCCCCATACAAAGCGCACGTTTTTCTCCAGAAGAGGGTGTGCTGCCAGCTGTGCTACCACCGGATTCGGTCCCGCTGCCGGAACCGCAGGCTACTAAACTAGCGGCCAGAGCCATACTTACGGCCAATGCTAAAAATCTGCGTAGCATTTTTCATAAAAACTACCCCCTCATTTGTTGAATCATTGACAATCCATCAAAATTCATCGATTAATTTGCAAATCACTTCAGGCGCTTCCACCGCGATAAAGTGGCCATGCCCGGGAACCGGTACAAACTGAACTTTTTTTTCGCGTTTACCAATCCCTCCATGGCGGTATGGTAATAATGCTCAGGTACATTCCAGTCCTCTTCGCCGCGAATGAGGAGACAAGGACATGTGATCTTCTTCAAATCATCCGTGACGTCATAATTATTGTAGATGGACAAGTCAGCCTTCTTGGTACGCCCACACTCCTGGCACACCCCCACATAATAAATTCGTGGGCTTCGGGCGGACACTTACTGCCAATCAAACTCTCGGAGAAATCCCAGTGTGAATGCTGGCAGCTCACATAAGGATTATCCAGCAGATCCACCGTTGCGCCGTAGGAGCTGCCCATAGCCTTGATATAGGTAGAGCCCTGCATGGATACCATTGCCTTCACCGGGTAGTGCTCAGCAATATAGTAGACCATGTTGCCGGCCACAGAACAGCCAATCACAATGGGATCGGTAATATTCATCGCCTGAATAAAGTCCCAGACAAACTTTCCATATTCCTTATAGTCTGTGATACCCACATTGCCAGGCAAGGGCCAAGACTTTCCATGGGCAGGCATATCAAATGCAATTACGTTGAATTTGTCCTCCAACAGGTCCATCATACCGTGGTACTGCCGGCAGTCTCTGCCCGCTGTGTGCAGCGCTACAATTGTCCCTTTTGGGTTATGCGGACCATTGTTTGTTTCATAATATGTCTTGATCCCATTTACGATAATATATCCACCAGTAATAGCCATGTCCCATCCCCCTCTCAGTCGCAAATGGCTTTTGCAGCCAAACGCATTACCTGAGCCACAATGGTGTTATTCTGACGATTCGCCAAAGCGCTACCCAACTGCTCGAAGGGATGCTCACAGTGTTTGACCGAAATCGCCAACTGGAAGTTACGATGGGCAAAAAATGCTTCCCACTGTTCCTGGGTTCCGCAAATTCCCACATAGTAGCCGTTGGCAGGCATTCCAATCTGCACATCAATCATTGTCCCCTGATAAAAGTACATATTATATGGAGTTTTATCAAAACAAACGTCATGTCGCCTGTAAAAAACCGTCCGTCCCAATAGTTTTTAAACTCATCAGCTTCAGGACCATTTATCATATCCTTCAGCTTTTGAAATTTTTCCAAACGTTCAATATCTGTCATACACATTCCTCAATTCGCACAATGTAGTATCTTTGTTTCTTAAAAAGGGGAAGAACACCGGTGTAGCAATAACCACAGAAATAGCCGCAAGAATATTTAACCCTAGATTAACTCTGGTGTAATCTTTAAATCGGTAACCACCCTGCAATGTCATTGTAATAGGATTCGCTCCAATAGGAGTAGAGAAGGGCATATTTGCACCCATGATAATTCCCATAACAATAGTCGCAGCATTAAAATTCAGCACCTGAGCAATGGAAACCGCAATAGGAATGAGAATCAAAGCCGCACTCATATTCAACATTACATTGGTCATAATAGCAGCCAAGAACACAAAGATGGCCAAGTAAAGCCATGGGCTGGATTCTCTACCAAAAATATCAATGCATTTCTCTGCAATAAATACACCCGCACCGCTGTTATCAATACCTGCGGCAAATCCCACAGCACCGGCAATGGTAAACAGTGTGTTCCAGTCTGTGGTAGCCCACATACGCTTGACACTGATACACCGGCATACACATACAATCATAGCTCCCCAGCAGGCCGCACAGCGCCATATCCCATCCATACAGGGTCAGCGCAATACAGATTATCAGAGTAACCAGCGGAATCCACATCCGAATGCTACGAGGATTTCCTTCCTGAAGTTCCGCCGCATTAGTCTGCACCAGTTCCTCATCCGGATCAGGAAAATCAAAGCTCTTCTGCTGAAGTTTATACCCAATAAAATAATACCACAAGAGCATCAAAATAATCATGGGAACACCAGGGCCAAGGAAATCCCACATTTTAAAAGGTTCCACACCAAATTCTGAAGTGCCGCATTCACCGAAAAGCTGAACCGTGGATCCAACCAGGGTACAGCTTCCACCCGCTACCGCTGCAATACCAATGCCCATGTAGAAATTCTTCACTTTAAACCGACCATTAGAAGTTTTTGCCAAGATAGCTGCAATACTCATAAAGATAATCACAATGCTGGTGTTTGACAAAAACATAGAGAATGCCGCCGTCGCAGCTAAAATAATTACTAGTACTGTCCGTTCACTAAAGCGAGAAATAAACATAATACGTTTGCTTAAATAAGACAAGCAACCCGTTTCAGACAAGGCCGTACCAACCACTGCAATGCCAAAGCAAAATAGCATCGCACTATTAGAAAAGCCGGATGTCAGGTTCTTGGGGGTATTGATACCAACCAAAACCATTGCCAAAGAGGAAAGGATAGCCGTGATGGATGTTTTGAATGCTTCTGTAGCAAATAGGATAATTGTCACACCAATAATTGCTAGGGCAACATATACTTGTACATTCTCCATAGGGGGATCCTCTCTTTCTCTTTTATCGTTTCTATTTTCACTTTTCTTATCCAAGTGATTACATATACTTGTCCTGCATCAATAATCTTGGTCAGTCCGCTTTTTTTCTGTCTTTTCTCTTGTAATCTAACCTGCCTAATGTACCCCATAATTCCACCGCATTCAATCATCTGAATAATTTTCTCAGGCATCGGTTTACACTGAATGGTTCTTCCAGAATCCAAGAGATACAACTGACAGTTCTCCCAGTCAAACTCAATGTGCTCACCCAGTTTGATTTCATTCAAAATCCCCGGACACTCAATCAATATC
>VOFB01001336.1_pt1 | contig 16298 bp, 26 predicted proteins | sample 5384141 | NCBI WGS metagenome assembly VOFB01 (sample SAMN12384721, study PRJNA508395) | human gut metagenome | isolation source: healthy gut A | host: Homo sapiens | reverse complement strand
GTTACGTATTGCTTCTCCCCTCTGGCAGAGGAGGTCTCTGTTTTACAGTCGCCTGCAGACTTCCAAAACCACCATTCTAACCGAATTAAGTTATCCAGCCCATGGAGGCTGGGTGACGGATTTCCGATGTTCTGACCCGCATGACGGTATCAGCGCCAGCCAGCGCGGCGCCGGCCTCATTTGCCGGAGAGGCGGTGGCGGTCCGGCAGGACGGGCGCGCCAATCCCCGTCACGCTCTATCTGCACCCGAACAATTTGATGACTTTCGCAGAATGGCGGAGGGAATTCGGGAAATTTCCTCAGGGAAAACGGTGGGCTTTGCGCCCCTTTTGATTTTGCAGGCCACCCACTCCTGGCAGATATTCCAAGCCCAATGGCTATCCGAGCCCATCATCGCCTACAACAATCCTCTCTCTTTGAAAAGGACAATCCGATTGTTCCTCCAGAATTATCACCGACGATGCCTCAACCCCTGGAGGAATGTTACGCACAGACCGCCCGCCCGGCGCAGCAGGCCGGTTTTGACGGCGCGTACATCAAGCAAGCGCCACCGGTATTCCCTTCTGCTGTGAGCTGCTCTCTGCTTTACAACCGGCCGGGGCAGCTACGGCGGCAGCACGAAAATCGGACCCGCTTCCTGCTCAATGCCGTGACGCTGCAAAGTCTGCTGTCACAGGGAGACTTTTTGGTGACCAGCCGTCTCAACATTTACGACGGATTTCCCTATCCTTACGGATTTGGCGTCGCTCCGAGGGCAGGCTGAGTTTGATATGGAAGAGCCTGTCCCGTTTGGTAGAAATGCTGCATCGCCAAAGGGAATGTCTCTTTGGACATCACCATTGGAAATCCCTATGTCAATCCCCATGTCAACCGCCCCTATGACAACGGCGGCTACATTCCTCAGGCATCCGCTGGAAGGCGTATCCCGGATTTACAGCTGTACCAGACAGATTCAGGGCATTCCCGGAGCTTGTGATTATCGCTCCGGCCCCTCTTATCTGCGGGAGTATGCTCCCAACCTGGCGGCAGGTGCAATCGAAGACGGCGTCTGCCAAATGGTAGGCTTTGGGAGAGAGGCTTTCGCCTATCCGTTTCCCCAAGGACTTGCGGAATACGGGAAAGATGGATCCCAAAAAGGTGTGTATCACCTGCGGCAAGTGCACAGAGCTGATGCGGGCCGGTTCCACTGCCGGCTGTGTCATCCGAGGATGGACGGAACCTATCTGCCATTTATCAGCGTGATGTCTTGAAAAAGTAGAAAGCAACCGTGTATAGACAGCGCCCTGCTCTTTTGGGAAGAATAGAGCAGTTTGGTATGAAAGGGAAAGAGGATGGTTTATGGACACGACACAAGTTGAGACAGGGCTGGGAGTCGGCAAGACTGCGCTGGTGACCGGCCCCGCCGGGGGAATCGGCCTGGGAATTGCCAAAAGCTGGCAGAGATGGGCTATACCCTTTATCTCTGCCACCGGCGCCGAGCAGGAGGTAGCTCCACTGCCGAGGAATTGAATGGGCAGTATGGAAACCGTTTTTCCTATATTCGCTGCGATATTACCCACCGGGAGCAGCGGGCCGCCATCCTGGACAGAATTTGGGAGGAAAGGGGGCGCTGGACTTGCTGGTCAACAACGCAGGCGTGGCTAAGCAGCGGCTGGACATTTTAGAACAACCGGAGAGTTTTTGACCGGCTGCTCAACACCAATCTAAAGAGCACCTTTTTCTTTTTGTCAGCTGGCTGCAAAGCAGATGATTGCCCACAAACAGCTCCCACACTGACTATACCCCCAGAATTGTGAATATCTCCTCTACTTTCCGCCTACACCTCTTCCACCAGCCGGGGAGAGTACTGCATTTCAAGGCGGGCATCTCTATGACCACACAGCTGTTTGCCGACCGGCTGGCGGAGTACGGCATTCCGGTGTTTGAAGTGCGCCCGGGCATTATCCTTACCGATATGACCGCACCGGTGCAGGAGAAGTACCAGCATCTGATTGAAGGAGGAATCCGACCGGAGGATGTGGCCAAAACAGCAAATGCCGATGGCGGGTTCCATATTCGCCGTCTGTAAAACAGCAATACCCTTCTTTGGACAAATATCGTGTGAAGCGAGTGCCGCATCCCTGCGGGAGGCGGCGGGCACCTCTATGAAATGATTTCATCTGCAGCTTTTTCTGCCGGAACTCAAAAGGAGGGCATCCCATTTCCCGCCCATATTCTGGATACACTGGTTGTGGGATCCGGCTGTGTGCGGGCTTCAACGCAGTGGACTGGCTCTGCGACCTGGGACGTCAGGACATTGCTCTGCTGACAGAAGGGTCAATATGGGGACCTCCCGCAATACGGGCAGCGACAAGCAGACCTACTATAAGCTATCCATGGCGTCGGACGGCTGACTCGGTAGCCGAGATGGCTCAGACTCTCTTTTCAGGGGGAGGTCAACGGCGACACTGCCTGATTGAGGCGGCCTGTTCGGTGCGCCTTTATCAAGCTGGCCAATCTAGGCGTACCCTTTCCCACAAACCAATACGGCGAGTATGTGGGCTATAAGACGACCGATCCCCGGCCTCAGGCGGGCCACCTCGGCAGGTCCAAGCTGACCTCCAAATATATGACCAGAATGTCTGGAGCGCTCGGTGCGGGGCAAGGGATATTTCTATACTGGATCCAGATGCAGGCGGTCCAGCTGCTCAGCGACGGAAAGAGAGTTTGGGCTGCTGGCGCTGGACTGCAGAGCAGCTGAATACGCCTCACCGGGGCCTGACGCTCTTTTTTTCGCCAACAATCTGATTGTGGCTACCGGCGGCCCGGCAGGGGCATACTATCACTCGGTCTATCCTGAGAGTCAGACAGGTATGACTGGTATGCTGCTGGAGGCCGGCGCACAGGCGGTCAACCTGCAGGACTGGCAGTACGGACTGGCGTCGGTACAGTTTCGCTGGAATCTCTCCGGCAGCTACCAGCAGGTGCTTCCCGGTATCTCTATGGACCGGGAAGGCCGCTGCCGCGAATTTTGCCCGACTATTTCGATACCCCTGAAGAGGCGCTTAACCAGGTGTTTCTCAAGGGGCTACCAGTGGCCCTTTGACGTATCCAAGGTCCGGGCTCTTCGGTGATGGATTTGATTGTCCACCATGAAATTTTCCACAAGGGCAACCGGGTCTTTCTGGATTACACCACCGATCCGATGGGCATTTCCTTTCAAAAGGGAGAGAGGCCGCCTTTCAGGGGCTGTCCGAGGAGTGCCGGCACTATCTGGAGCAGTCCGACATCCTGGTGGAGACGCCTATTCAGCGGCTGGAACAGATGAATCCCAAGGCTATTGCACTCTACCGCAGCCACGGCATTGATCTGTACAAGGACCTATTGGAAATATCGGTATGCGCCCAGCACTGCAACGGTGGTATTGGAGTAGATGCCGACTGGCGGACCAATCTGGAAGGACTCTATGTGGCCGGAGGCGGCAGGAACCTTTGGCCCTTCCGACCCGGCGGCTCTGCCCTCAATTCCACTCAGGTGGGGTCCATGCGGGCAGCACAGAAAATCTGCGAGACACCCCTCTCCCTTCCGCAGGAGGACTGGGGCCGGCTTGTCAACCGGACGGTGGGAGAATATCCGCAGTGTCCTGTCGGTGCCGGTGCGCTCTGGCGCTCCCTCGTCGCTGCTGGAGAGGCGGACACACTTTCAGAAGGAGATGAGCGCTCATCTGTCCCACATCCGCTCGCTCTCCCAAATTCCTCAGCTGCGGCGGGAGCTGACGGAGGAACTGCGGACGTTTTTGGCGGCGCTGAGCTTACAACCTGGGAGGAATTGCCCCATCTGCTGAAAAATCGGGATATTTTCATCACCCAGCTGGCTCTGCTGTCCGCGATGGAATGGACCATACAGACGCTGGGAAGCCGTGGTTCCGGCCTTGCTCTGGATTCCGACGGAGGCGCTGGATGGACCGTTAAATGTCTATCGCTTTCTGCCTGGAAAAGAGGCAAAGGACCAGTGTGTCCTGACGACCCTATCCGCCCAGGACAGTTTCTCCTCCTGCTTTCAGAAGGTACGTCCGCTGCCGGAGGGCGGCGGCTGGTTTGAACTGTATGGCGGGAATACGACCGGCGGACCGCCAATATTCAGCAGCAGCTGCATCAGCACTGCAAACGCGTATAGAATATATCGAGAAAGGATTTGATCAATGTGCTGCAATCCGGAATGACTTCGGTAACATTTCGTCAGCTGTCTCCGCAGCAAATTGTTGCGCTCTCCCCGACAGGGCGGGCTTGATGGAATCGAATGGGGCGGAGATGTACACTGTCCTCCCTCTGTCAACGAAGAGGTCAAGGAACGCAACATGGAAATCCAGAAGATGACGGCCAATTTGGGCTTACAGGTCTTTTCCTATGGCTCCTACTGCCATCTGGGGGATCGGACAATACCGACAGAGTTGTACCGGGCGTTGATAGACACTGCCAAACAATTAAGAGCCAGCACCATCCGGGTATGGGCCGGAAGAAAGGGCTCTGCTGATGCCGACGACAGCTACTACAAAAGATTGCCGCGGATTTTCACCATCTGTGTGAAATGGCTGCTCCGGCCGGCCTGACCATTTCCACCGAGTACCACAGGGGCAGCCTGACGGACTGTTCTGCTTCGGCGGTCAAACTGCTGAAAGCAGCCAATGCTCCCAACGCCCGCACCTATTGGCAGCCCAACCCTGACATTTCTCTTGCAGAAAACCAGAGGGAGCTGACGGAGATATTGCCCTATCTGTCCAACGTTCACCTGTATAACTGGAAAAGGGGAATATTCGGTTTCCGCTTCGGGAGGGGCGCAGAAAGCTGGAACAGGTTCTTTTTCCATACTGGGCACTTCGAAGAGAAAACCACAATGTCATTATAGAATTTGTCAAAGACGATTCCCCGGAACAGTTTTACAGGACGCTGCCGAGCTGGCCATCTGGATGAAACATTTCACTGCGTAGCTGGACTCCACGGGATGAAACATCACAATACAATTGAAAAGAATGTCAGGAGGAACGCTATGATCGCCGCGCGTATCTTTTTGTGGTTTTTAATCTACAGTTTTATTGGGTGGGCGTATGAGTCTATCCTCTGTTCCATAACCGGAAAAAAAGCTGGTAAACTGCGGATTTTTGAATGGCCCTGTCTGCCCGGTATACGGCTGCGGCGCACTGATCATCATCTTTTCTCTGCAAAGCGTGACAGACAATATCCTGGTACTCTTTTTTGTCCAGTGTTGTTTTGACCACCACGCTGGAGTACATTACCTCCTATCTTTTGGAAACCTTTTTCACGCCAAGTGGTGGGACTACTCCCGCTATCACTTTCAGATCAACGGACGGGTGTGCCTGCTGGGAAGTTTGGTCTTTTGGCCTACTGTCGGTGCTGTTAATGCTCTTTATCCACCCCTTTGTCAAAGAAATGGTGGAGCAGATACCTGACAAGGTGTTGCTCTGGACGGCTGTATTTTTACTTCTGCTCTTTTAAGCGATATTTTTGTAACCGTCCGCCATATTCTTCTCAATGGCCGGTTGCAGGGAGATTCAGGAGGCCATCAATCAGTACACGCAAAATTCCAGGAGAGGCTCAACAGCTAAAAAGTACTCTTTTGGAACGGTTTGAAAACAGTGAGTTCAACTCTGCGCATCAAGGCTCTGCTGGATATGCGGAAATTCCAGGACCGCCGGCTGATGAAGGCTTTCCCCGTTTGGAATCGGTCAAATATAAGGAAGCCCTGGAAAAATCAAATCCTGGTTGAGGCTCCCTTTAAAGATGACAAAAGTGATGGAGTGAAAACGGATTCCTCAATTCAAGCGGAAACGAATGGCAGATATGGCTCTCTATTGTTATGAAAAGGCGGAGGAAACGTGAAAACTTTTGACGTTTCCTCTGCTTTTTCTTCATAACCCCCACTATAGTTGGTACAATAAAATTGGTGGTATACATCCAGAGCGGATATTATACGTCTTTAAGCCTAGAGATCCGGTCGGGCAGAGCCTCCCCTCCCGCTCCAATGGGCAATATACCATAGCCGCGCGTTGCGGCCATGGTATAATATCCTTAAAACAACGGTGCGCTTGTATTTTCTGGTACTTCGGCCGCTGCCATTCTCTATGTGGTTTTAATAATGGAGGCAAAAGTGATGAAAATCAGAGATATTTTGGCCCAGGGAAAGCCAACCTTGTCCTTGAAATTTTTCTCCACCCAAGGCGGGGACAACTTTGCCACCGTCCAGGAGGCAGCGGGCGGAGATTGCAAAGCTGAAACCCTTCTTTCATGAGCGTCACCTACGGCGCGGGTGGGGAACCAGTCAATACACCCGTGGACATCACTGTAAAATACATACGGCGTCAACGCTCTGGCCCATTTGACCTGCGTATCCTCCACCGGGAACAGGTTCGGAAGGTGCTCGCCCAGCTTCAGGAGAGGAATATCTGCAATGTTCTGGCTCTGCGGGGCGACCTCCCGGCAGAGGGTCCACACAGCGACTATCGGTATGCCTCCCAGCTGATTTACGACATCAAGTCCTTTGGAAACTTTTTCGGCGCGGCCTGTTACCCGGAGGGACATGTGGAATCGGCAAACAAAAACGCAGGACATTCACTATTTGAAAGAAAAGGTGGAAGCCGGCTGTGATTTTGTAACCACTAGATGTTTTTTGACAACAACATTCTCTACAACTACCCCTACCGAATCTGGGAACAGGGAATCACTGTCCCTGTGGTGGCAGGAATTATGCCGGTCACCAACGTCAAGCAGATCAAGCGAATCTGCCAGCTGTCGGGAACCTATCTGCCCTCCCGATTCAAAGCGATTCTGGACCGTTTTGGAGACAATCCTGCAGCAATGAAACAGGCGGGGATTGTCTATGCCACGGAACAGATCATTGACCTCGCCAACGGCGTCAATGCTTCATTCACGTCTATTCTATGAACAAGCCGGAGGTTGCCGCACGAATTCATGACAGCCTCAGAAATCTTATAATCGGAGCGTTTAACATGGAGAAACTCCAAAGAGATACCGATACCTGGGCTATCGGGACAGTGAGCCAGACGAAAGGGTAAAGGGCAGTGGTGGACAGCTGTGGACGAATTGCAGCATCTGTCCAGGCTCAGTTTTGTGGCGCCTTCCTATCGGAGGAAGAAATGGATCTCACCGGCTTTCAGGTGAAAAGCAAAAATCTTGGAAAAGAATCTGTCCGGATGCTCTCCAGGTCAGGTGTTCTTTTGCGGCCACGCTGGGAATGGGGCCGGATCAGCAGATTCAAAAGCCAGCCGTCTGGAGACCGGGCCGTTATTTTTCAGGCAGCAGCGGCGGCTCTGATATGGGGAGTCGGTGTGACGATAAAAACGAAGAGCTTTCGCTGTCACTGAGGGATCAGGGATATTTTCTGCGCCCCCGCTTCGTCCGGGATAGATTTTTCCATTGCCCATCAGGACCTGCTGGATGCCCTCAGGCGGGGAAAGATTTGCCGGCATCACCCTCGACCGAGGGGCTATCTGATGATGCCCGGTGACAGCGGTTATCGGCGTGAGCAGGACGCCCTGCTGCCCATGAGAAAAATAAAAACGGCTGTGACAGTTGTAACCAGCTATCGTGTATCTACAGGAGGAATTGACAGGATGGGCATATTGGAAGAACTCCAAAAGAGAATCGTCTTTTTTTTGACGGAGGGACAGGCAGCCTTTTCAGGAGCAGGGACTCCAGCCGGGAACTGCCGGAAACCTGGAACATAAAGCACCCTGATGTCATCGTCAAGCTGCACTATGACTATCTTGCGGCCGGATGCGACATCATCAAGACCAACACCTTTGGCGCCAACCGTTTAAAAGTACCACGATGGAACGGCATTTGCACTGGAGCCCGTTGTGACTGCGGCCATGAAAACGCAAAGGCAGCGGTACGGCAGGCAGAAGAGGCGGGGCTGGGCAAAAAATACATTGCCCTGGACCTGGGACCAACCGGCAAGCTGCTCAAGCCTCTGGGTGAGTTGGACTTTGAGGAGACCTGCGATATCTATCGGCAGGTAGTGGAAATCGGCGCCCGGGAGGGCGCGGACCTCATTCTCATCGAGACGATGAGCGACAGCTATGAGCTCAAGGCGGCAGTACTTTGCCGCAAAGGAGGCCTCTCGGCTGCCGGTGTTTGCCACCGTTATCTTTGACGACAGGAAAAAGCTGCTCACCGGCGGCAGTGTGGAATCGGTGGTCGCCCTTTTAGAGGGACTGGGCGTGGATGCACTCGGTCTCAACTGCGGTCTTGGACCGGTGCAGATGAAGGAGATCGTTGCCGACCTGTTGAAGTTCACCTCTCTGCCGGTTATCGTCAACCCCAACGCCGGGTTGCCCAGGAGTGAAGGGGGCAGGACAGTATACGATATCAATGCGCCTCAATTCGCCGAGGCCATGGAAGAAATTGTCCGACTGGGCGCCAATTTGGTAGGCGGCTGCTGTGGCACAACGCCGGACCACATCCGCCGGACGGTCGCCATCTGCAAAGAGCTGCCCCAACGCCTGCCCACCCAAAAGAGCGGACGGTGGTATCCTCCTATTCCGTCAGTGGTCATCGGTGAGGACCCGGTCATCGTGGGAGAACGGATCAATCCCACGGGAAAATCTAAGTTCAAACAGGCATTAAGAGATCACAACATCGAGTACATCCTCCGGGAGGGAAGGTTGCCCAGCAGAACAGGCGGGGCCCATGTTCTGATGTCAACGTGGGTCTGCCGGAGCCATTGATGAGCCCGCCATGATGGAGGAGGGGTGGTCCGTGGCTGCAGGGCCGTCCTGGATTTCCCTTGCAGATCGACACCTCCGACCTGCAGGGCCATGGAACGGGCCATGCGCCTGTATAACGGCAAGCCCCTGGTCAATTCCGTCAACGGCAAAAGGAATCCATGGAACAGATCTTTCCCCTGGTCAAACGGTACGGCGGCGCTGTCATCGCCCTTACCCTGGACGAGGACGGCATACCCGAACGGCAGACGGACGCTGCCACATTGCCTGCGAAATCGTGAAACGGCTGCCCACTACGGCATCGGACGCGAAGACATCATAGTGACGATCCTCTGGCCATGACCATCAGCGCCGATCAGTCCGCGGCACAGGTCACACTGGACGCTCTTCGCCTGATCCGGGAAGAGTTGGGCGGCAAGACCATTCTGGGTGTTTCCAATATCTCCTTTGGTCTGCCGACAACGGGAAAATCAATGCGGCCTTTTTCACCAATGGCACTGCAAAACGGACTCAACGCTGCTATCAGCAATCCCAACGTCTGAGGCAATGATGAGCGTGTATTATGCCTATAACGCGCTGGCGGAATCGTTCACTGTTCCCGGGGCGTATATCGCCCGGCTACGCAGGCCAGACGTCTCTGCCTGCTTCTGCGCCGAAAAGGGAAGCCGTACCTGTCACTGAACGAGAAGGGGCCATCTGCCGCGGCCTAGGCGGTCAGCCCGGGGTCTGCCAGAGACAAAAGCCCCAGACACGTTATCCCCTTATACAGAGATGATTCCGGCCTTGGATCAGGGTGGGTAAGGGCTTTGAAAGCGGAAACGTTGTTTCTTCCGCAGCTGCTGATGAGCGCCGAGGCGGCCAAGGCGGCCTTTGAAGTCATTCGGGAACGATTGGAACGTTCCGGACAGGCCAGTCGATAAGAAGGGGAAAAAATCATTTTGGCAACGGTAAAGGAGACATCCATGACATCGGTAAAAACATCGTCAAGGTGCTGTTGAAAACTACAGCTATGACGTCCGTGACCTAGGCAAGGACGTTGCGCCTGAGACGATTGTTGAGGGCGCCCTGGGTTAAGGTGATGGTGGGCGGCGCAGTGCTGACGCCGGAATATGCCCAGACTATCGGAGCCGACGCCTACTGTAAGGATGCCATGTCGTCTGTCAACTACGCCCAGCAGATTCTGGGGTAAAATCCGTGTCATGGAGCTAAAAAAGTTGGTTGCGAAAGATGTTGGATTGAAAACAGTAAAGGGCTGTCACACAATGTAGGCAGCCCTGGGGATGTACAGAAAAAGGAGGCTATTTCGCCTCCTTTTTCTGTACATATAAGATTTAGTAAAATTAGTGGAATTTGGGCATCCAGTCGCCGTGGGCTTCGATCAGATCGTCGCACATGCTCTTGATGTCGTCCATAGAGAGCTCGGCGCCGGCATGAGGATCCATCATGGCAGCCATGTAGATATACTCTTTTTTGCGAGTTCTTGCAGCCTCAATGGCGAGAAGCTGTACGTTGATGTTGGTAGCGGTTGAGGGCGGCAAGCTGCTCCGGCAGATCTCCCACATAGCAGGGATTGAACCGTTGCGGTCAATCATACAGGGGACCCTACACAGGCATTGGAGGGAAGATTGGTAATCAGGCCGGTGTTCAGTACATTTCCGTGAACGCGGTAGGGGACATCGGTCTCCATGGCACGGATGATATACGAGGCAAAATCATGGCTCTTTTTCATGGGTAAGCTTCGTCGTTGACCAGCTGGCTGCGCATTTTGTTCCAGCCCTCGATCTGATTGATACAACGGCGGGGATACTCATCCAGAGAAATGTTAAAAGCGTTCGATGAGCTCCGGATATTTGCTCTTAATATACCAGGGAAGATACTCAGAGCCGTGTTCAGAGATTCCGTAATATAGAAGCCGAAGTTTTCATCATGTCCAGGCGAACCAGATCGTTTTTGATGTCGTAGAGCTCCGGATGAAGCGCGCGGCGCTTGATCTCCGGATAAAGGTCGTTGCCCTGAGATCGGTAATCTTCAGCAGCCAAGCCTGATGGTTAATTCCGGCAATTTCCCATTTGCACTTATCCACATACTCTTCCATCTTCAGCTCGGTGAGCAGGTGCCTGGCGCAGACCTGGACGCTGTGGCACAGACCGATGGTACGGATATTGGTGTACCGCTGCATATAGCCGGAGAGCATGGCCATAGGATTGGTGTAATTGATGAAAAGAGCGTCGGGGCAGAGCTGCTCCATGTCTTTGGCAAAACCTTCCAGCACCGGAATGGTCCGCAGGGCACGGAAAATGCCGCCGATTCCCAGCGTATCTGCAATGGTTTGGCGCAGCCCATACTTTTTGGGAATCTCAAAGTCGGTAATGGTACAGGGATCATAGCCGCCCACCTGAATGGCGTTGCAGACATAGCCTGCTCCCCTTCAGAGCCTCTCTCCGGTCCAGATAAGGAGTGACGGTGACGTCCGTACGGCCATTGTTGCGCAGAATGTTGGAGATCATCTTCTGGGAATCCTCCAGACGGACAGGATCAATGTCGTGAGAGCGATTTCCAGGTTTTCAATCTCAGGCGTATAGATGCAATCTCCCAAGACATTTTTGGCAAAAACGGTGCTGCCTGCACCCATAAATGCTACCTTTGGCATGATTTTACACTCTCTTTTTCTTAAATAGTATGTGTTGTAACGGTTGGCCGAGCTTTCCTATATGGTATCACAAAGCAGTGGGGGATACAATGCGCTTTTCGTGAAAGTTGATGTACTTATGTTGACTATCCGTCCAAAAAGGGTATGATAGAATAGTGGAAAGAGTCGGTTTATATGGGAAACAGAGAGAGGGTACATTGTCATGAAGGAAGTAGAATCCTATCACAGCAACTGTCCTGTGACCAATCCCACGCTGCATGTCGTACAGTGCGGGTGGGAGAAAATGCCGCAGCGGCCATTCCATTGGCCCCAGCGTCCCACAGCGAATTTTTAATCCATTTTGTGGTAAACGGAAAAGGAAAATATTTTTCGCCCATTGGAGAGTTTTCGTTGACGAAAAACAATGGCTTTTTGATTATGCCCGGACAGGTCACCGGCTATTGTGCCGATGTTGACACTCCTTGGTAGTACTTTTGGGTGGGATTTAAGGGGGACAGAGGCAAAGCAGCTGCTGGCCTCTGCCGGATTGACAGACAGAACGTTTGGTTTTTACTCAAAAGGAAGGGGAGCGGGTGGAGGAATGTCTTAAAAATCTGATTTCCATCTCTCATGATCCAAACCTCAGCGAGTACGCCATGGTGGGCTATCTCTATCTGTTTTTTCCCAGCTCATCGCCCAGTACCGGTTGGAGAACAGGCCCAATACCTGCGCATCCATTTACATTGAAAAAAAGCTGTCAAATACATCAAGGACAGTTTTCCTATGATATGTCGGTGGCCAATTTGGCAATTATCTGGGAATTGACCGTTCCTATCTCTATAAGCTGTTTATCACAGAATTTGGAATTTCACCGGAAGAGTACATCATCCGGTGCAGAATTTCTGCCGCGCTGCTGAACTGCTGCAGACCGAGTCTGTCGGTTTTGGAGGTTGCCTATTCTTCAGGATTTAAAAATGTTTCGCACTTTTCCAAGATGTTTAAAAAAGTGCAGGTGTAACGCCGGGAACCTTCCGCAAGAAAAAAAACCAGGCTCCGGAGCCGGATGCTCTGGAACTCCTGCAATCGGAAGCTGGCAGAAGCCGGGTAGTAAGGATGAGAGATAAGAAAAATACATGAACTTTCGCTAAATAAAATTAGCGAAAGTTAGGAGCCCTTTTAGGGAAACGGAGGTTCTTTCATGGCTGAGCCACTCAATAAGCAAACCGCTGCATCAGCAGAATTTACCGCGGTTTCTTAAAGATTTTTATTTTATATGCTTACGATTCGTGGACGTTCACAGCGAACCGTGGACGCTTATCTTGTTGATCTGCGTACCTATCTGCGTTTCCTCAAACGCAGCCGTGGCATGACCGCAAAGGATACGCCATTTGAGGAAATTTCCATAAGTGATGTGAACATGGACCTGATTCGCTCTACCAGTCTGTCTGATGCCTATGAGTTTCTCAATTTTGCACTGTCACAGCGGGACAACAACGCCAACACGCGGGCCCGCAAGGCATCAGCGCTTCGTTCTTTTTACAACTATCTGACCAATAAGGCCAATTTATTGGAAGAAAATCCCATGTCACAGCTGGAGACGCCCAATGTAAAAAAAACGCTGCCTAAATACCTCTCTTTAGAGGAAAGTTTGGAACTGATTCAATCGGTAAATCCTGACGATGACGCTCGGGACTATTGCATTTGACTCTTTTTTCTCAACTGTGGGATGCGGTTGTCAGAACTGGTGGGAGCTGGATCTCTCTGATGTCAAGGAAGATACGGTAAAAGTCACTGGAAAGGGCGACAAAGAACGCGTTATCTATCTCAATGATGCCTGCAAAGACGCATTGGGCGATATCTGGCCGTACGTGGAAAGATTCCCCACGCCAACGCCACCCAAGCGCTCTTTCCATCCAACCAAGGCAGGCGTATTTCTGCCAGACGGGTTCAGCAAATTGTGTCGGAATCGCCAAAAAGGCGGGGCTTGACGGTATGGGATATTCCACGCATAAGCTGCGGCATACAGCGGCTACCTTGATGTACCAATACGGCAAGGTGGATATTCGGCTTTTAAAAAGAAATTTTAGGTCATGTAAGCGTTGCCACCACAGGATATACACCCGTTTCCAGCGAACAGATGAAAAAACGCGGTCGATCAATCTCCTTTGGCAAGGGGTGACGCCGGCTTCTAAAACCCGAAAGCCAAAGGCGGACACCTTTGATTCTGGAGAAGATTGACCGTCCTAAATGAAGTAAGAAAAGATAAAGAAAAAACGAAGGCGCCTGAAGATTTTCTTCCCAGGCGCCTTTCAAAGTTAAAAGAATTCGTTGGAATCGGCTATTCAACCGACTTCAGAGATTCCACCATATGGATTTTCTTCATCTTACAGGACATCATCAAATTGACCAGCATGGTAAACACGAGCGTAAATTCCGGCGATAAAGAAGGTGGAGACGTCAATCTGTCGGCCAAACATGACCATATCCATTTCAATGGTCTGTACCATAAATCCAGATAAGAAGGCGCCTGCCAGACCGAACCGAACAATGCCGATGATGGTCATAACAATATTTTCCCGGAAGACATACATATTGACCTCTTTGTTATAGAAGCCCAGCACTTTAATGGTTGCAATTTCTCTGACCGTTCGGAAATATTGATGTTGGTCAGATTGTAAAGAACACAACAAAGGCCAAGGGCTCCCGCTGCAAGATCATAATGAATACCACGGCATCCAGGCTCTTGATGGTATCGGTAAGTCGCTGACAATACTGTCAACATAGACAACAGAGGTAAAAGAGCTGTTTTCAGTATTTCCTCGGAAATAGCGCTCTTGTCACCGGCGTCCTCCACCAGCACCCTGCAGAAATTGTATTTGGCCGACTCCCCTACTGTGTTTTTAAAGAGCGTCGGGGAGATATAGATGTAGTGATGACATAGTTTTCAGTAATCCCTTCCACCGTCACGCTGTAGGGGCTTATCATTATAGGTGAACTCAATGGTATCTCCCTACGCCGATTTGAAGGGTGGACGAAAATCTTTTCACTGATAATGACTCCGGTGTCGGAGAGCGTCTGTGTGACCTCGGCTGTGTTCTCTCATGCAGCTGGATAAATTGAGACAGTTGCTCAGAGGTTGGGGGACGAACAGGTATACCTCCATCTCACTTTCGCTATTCTGAGAGGGATTGACCGCAGATACCATATTTTGAGAGGTAAACATATATCGCTCAAATTTGCCGGTATTTTCAATGGTATTGGAGACATCCTTTAGTTCTGACACCGTTCCCGAGGTGCGCAGGGAGATGATGGCGTCGTAGTCGCTAATCTGCTCAAACTGCCGGGGAACGATTACAGCAATAGCGTCCTGCAGGCCCAGACCGGCAGTGATCAGTGCCGTACAGCCGGCGATGCCGAGAACTGTCATAATCAGTCTGCCCTTATACCGGAAGAGGTTCCGGGCCGTAACCTTGTGGCTGAAGGACATCCGCTTCCACAGGAAGGTAAAAGCGCTCCAGCAGGATACGTTTGCCGTCTTTGGGAGCTTTCGGGCGCATCAGCTGAGCCGGCTTCTGCTTAAGCTCCTGATAACAGGTGAAAAGCGCCACAGAGGTGGTGCACAGCAGTGCCACAATGATTGCAGCAATTCCACTGGCCCAAAGGAGTGACAATGCGCAACGGCGGAATGTCATACATTGCGGAATAGGCGCTCATAATAACTTTGGGCAGGAAGAGGTTCCCAAAACCACGCCGATTACGCTTCCAATCACACCGGCAAGGGTGGAATAGGTAAAATACTTGCTGACGATATCTTTTGAAGAATACCCCATGGCCTTCAGCGTTCCCATCTGCCCTCTCTGTTCCTCAACCATGCGGGTCATGGTGGTCAGGCAGACCAGCAAGGCAACCAGTAGGAAAAAATACGGGAAAGATGGCGGCCAGTGCGTCGGTCCGGGCTGCATCGTCGCTTAACGAGGAATAGCCAGGGTTGTCATCCCGGGTAAAGGATACCAGACACCGGAGCCAATATCGCCTAAGGTCTTTTGGCGTTCTGAATTCGATTGTTTCCGTCAGAAATCTGTTCCTCTGCCTCTTTGACGTCCTCGTATTTCTTCTCGCTTTCGGTCAGTTCCTTCTGACCGACTTCGACCTCTACCTCGCCCTGCTCGATCTCCTGACGGCCCTCCTCCAACTGTACATTTGCCTGCTTCCGGGCAGCCTCCAGCTGCTTTTCCGCGTCGGCAACCTGCTGCACGCCGTCGTCATACTCTTTTTTGCCGGTTTCCAGCTCCTTTGGCCGCGGCATCTAATGCTGATTGGCTTTCCTCCAGCTGCTGTCTGCTGTTTTCCAGTTCTGCTTCAGCTGCAGAAATTTCAGCCTCTGCCGCTTCCAGCTTGCGTCTAGATCTCTCAACTCCTGCTCACTTGCTGCGATCTGTTGTTCTGCCTGGGAAATTTTGAGACTGAGCGTCTGCCAGCTGGGACTCGTTGGATGCCAAGCTCTGTTGCGCCCGCTCAGCATACCTTTATAGATGGCGATGGAAAATGGATTGTCTCCGTTGGCCCATCTCCTTAATTCTGCTTTGCAGAGAATCGCAGTGGCACTGAGTAGATACCGCGGCTTCCAGTACAGCAATCTGCTGCTTGAATCTTCCAGCTGTTGCTTACTTTCCTCCAGCTGTTGTTTCCCCTCATTTACTTTGCGCCCAACCGCTGGCGACCTCCTGCCTGGCACTTTCAGCTCCGACTCAGCGGCATAGTACTGTGCCCAGCCGTCCTCCAGCTGCTGTTTGCCTTCTGCATACTCCTTTTCGCCCTGCTGCAGCTTTGCATAGGAGTCTTCCAACTCTTTTTGGCTGTAGCAATCTGGTTGGCACTGTTTTGCAGCTGTTGAGCCGTGTATTTTCATTCTCTTTCCAGTTCTTTGCG